>ERZ1674045.23-NODE-23-length-116170-cov-12.214150_pt1 | contig 116170 bp, 76 predicted proteins | sample MGYA00581131_ERZ1674045 | MGnify/ENA primary metagenome ERZ1674045 (study PRJEB41354, sample SAMEA4873299) | human saliva metagenome | biome: human-associated habitat [ENVO:00009003]; feature: mouth environment [ENVO:08000002]; material: saliva material...
ACGACCCCCTGATTAACAGTCAGGTGCTCTAACCAACTGAGCTACTGAAGCAGTTGCAACTTTGATGGAGAAATGCGCTGCGCTTTCGAAATCTAAGCGGCTTATCTCCGTTTGCGTTGCAAAAGTAGTACTTTATTTTGGATAAAGCACTATCTTTGCAGAAGAAAATTGACAAGAAAATTGCATGAAGAAGATTTTAGGCCTTGGCAACGCGCTCGTTGACGCCTTAATCCAAATAGACAACGATAACATTTTCAAAGAGTTATCCCTTTGCAAAGAAGGAATGACGCTGATTAAAGAGTCGACCCACAAAAAAATTGCAAACCGTCTAAAATCCCTCTCCTTTAAGCGCAGCAACGGTGGTTCGGCCGGCAACGCGTTGTCTTGTATTGCCGCCTTAGGAGGCGACGCAAGCTTCGTCGGACACATCGGCGCAGACGAAAATGGCGCTTTCTACGAAGCCGAATCGAAGCAACGCGGCGTGAAATTCATTCCTCTCCGCGACCCCTCCCTCCCCACGGGGGTGGCGAACACCTTTATTTCGGACGGAGGTTTGCGCACCTTTGCCACTTATCTCGGCGCAGCTGCCCTGCTCGAGGCCAAACATCTCGACGCTGCAATGCCGCAAGACGTGGACTACGTTTTTATTGAGGGCTATTTGGTGCAAAACCACGAATTGATCGAACGAGCCGTCGAACTTTCGCACCAACGCGGTGCAAAAGTATGTTTGGATTTGGCTTCCTGGAACATCGTGGAGAGCGAACACGCGTTTTTCGAGCGTTTGCTCCCGAATATAGACATCGTGTTTGCCAACGAAGACGAGGCGCGCGCCATGACCGGCCGCATCGGTGAAGAAGCGGCCCGCCTTTTGGCTCAGACCTGTCAGATCGCAATCGTAAAATGCGGTCCGCGCGGTGCGGTGGCCGTCGAAGGCGATCAATGTGTGTCTGCTCCCGCCACTCCGGTGGCGCAGGTACTCGACACCACCGGCGCCGGCGATTTCTTTGCCGGCGGATTCCTCCACCGCCATGCGCTCGGCGGTTCGCTCAAAGACTGCCTTTGCGAGGGCGCCGCCTGCGCCGGCGAAGTGATTCAGGTCATCGGCACTCAACTTCCCGACACCACTTGGCAACGACTGCGCGCTGAAAGTGCCGCACGCTGCTCAACACACTAAACTTTTTCTCTCCATTTCATGAGACGTCTACTTTTTTTACTGCTCCTCGTGGGCTGCACCACACAACTGACAGCACAGGAGACGCAGGAACCCCATAATTTCCGCACAACGAAGGCGCTGGATATTTTCAACGCCCTCTATCGCGATCTCGACCTCTACTATGTCGACACGCTGAACGCGGAACAACAGGTGGAAGGGGCCATCAATTACATGCTGAATCGTCTCGATCCGTACACCGAGTTCTACAAAGCCGGACGAACTGATGAGTTGCGCTTAATGACGACCGGCAAGTATGCCGGCATCGGTTCGCCCATTCGCTATCATAAGTCCAGCGATCGCTGTGCCTTCGACGCGCCTTATCTGAACATGCCCGCTTGGTTGGCGGGCATCCGCTCGGGCGACATCATTATGCGCATCGACAACAAGGATGTGGGCGTGTGCGGCAAGACGGAACGCCGGGAGTATAGTCAAAAAATCTCCAACCTGCTGCGCGGCAATCCCGGAACGACGTTCACCGTGACGGTGAAGCGACCGGGACGCGAACGTCTGCTGCGCTTCCGCATCACGCGCCAGACCATCAAACAGCCGTCGGTGGTTTACTCCACGCTCCTTCCCAACCAAATTGGCTACGTCTTGTTGAGCACTTTCACCGAAGACACCGCGAAAGACCTCCACGATGCGTTCGACCAACTTCGCAAACAAGGGGCGAAACGCATGGTGTTCGACCTCCGCAACAACGGCGGCGGACTCATGGGAGAGGCCGTTAAAGTGGTCAACTTCTTCGTTCCGAAGGGGAAGAAAGTGTTGAGTACACGCGGAAAAGACCCCGACATGAACGAAACTTACAAGACCACGACTTCCCCCTTCGACACCGGGATGCCGCTTGCCGTCTTGGTGAATTACGCCACGGCCTCCGCGGCCGAGATCACTTCGGGCAGTTTGCAAGATTACGACCGCGCAGTGATTGTGGGACGACGCACCTATGGAAAAGGATTGGTGCAAACGCCCAAAAACCTCCCTTATGGAAGCATGATGAAGTTGACCACGGCCAAATACTACATTCCTTCGGGGCGTTGCATTCAGGCCTATGACTTCAAAAATCGCGGTGCCGACGGACAACCGCGCCACCTTCCCGACTCGCTCTGCAAAGTGTTTCGCACCACCCACGGACGTCTCGTTCGTGACGGGGGCGGTATCACCCCGGACATCGTCGTGGAAGAAGACTCGCTCCCCGATTTGATCGCTTACCTTGAGGCTTCGGAACAGCTCTTTAACTTTGTGACCGACTATTGCAACACAAGAAAAAAGATTGCGCCGCCGACGGATTTTCATTTGTCAGACCAAGATTTCGAAGCCTTCAAGCAATATATGGTCAAAAGCGATTTCACCTATGACAGTCGCACGCGCCAATCACTCGATCGCGTGAAGCAATGGGCGAAATTCGAAGGCTACGACCAACGCGCCGCACAAGAGTTTGAAGCACTCGCCGCGAAACTCAAACCCAATCTCCAAGCGGATTTGGAGCAATGGAAAGTTCCCGTGCGCGAAGTCGTGGAAGCGGCCATCATCAATAATATATATGGACGGGCCGGCGTGGTCGCTTATCGACTTCGCAACGACAAAGACCTCGATGCGGCCGTCGACGTGCTCAACGACCGTGCGCGCTACAACGCCATTCTCCGGCCTTGACCCAACCTCCTCTTCTTTCTGCACAATCATCTCATCCCCCCATCATTATGAACCTTCTTCTGCTTGGATCCGGCGGTCGCGAACACGCACTGGCTTGGAAAATCGCTCAAAGTCCCAAAATCGAGCAACTTTTTATCGCCCCGGGTAATGCCGGCACGGCGCAAGTGGGCACCAACGTCGCTCTGCGCGCCGACGACTTCGAAGGCATTGAGCGTTTTGTGCTCGAGCACCATATCAACATGGTCGTTGTCGGTCCGGAAGACCCGTTGGTCAAGGGCATCTACGACTATTTCGCAGCGCGTCCCGCCTTGGCTCACGTCCCCGTCATCGGCCCTTCGAAAGCCGGTGCCGTGTTGGAAGGCTCGAAAGACTTCGCCAAGGCGTTTATGCAGCGCCACAACATCCCCACGGCCGCCTATCGCACCTTCGACGGCACGCAAGTGGAAGAAGGTTGCGCGTTTCTCGCCACGCTCGCAGCCCCTTACGTGCTGAAGGCCGACGGACTGTGCGCCGGCAAGGGGGTTTTGATTCTCCCCACACTGGAGGAAGCGCAAAATGCGCTCCGCGAAATGCTCGGCGGACAATTTGGCAACGCTTCTTCGCGCGTGGTCATCGAAGAATTCCTTTCGGGCATCGAATGTTCCGTCTTCGTACTCACCGACGGCCGCAACTACAAGATCCTGCCCGAAGCGAAAGACTATAAACGCATCGGCGAAGGCGACACCGGCCTCAACACCGGCGGCATGGGCTCCGTTACGCCCGTGCCTTTTGCCACTCCGGAATGGATGGCACAAGTGGATCGCGAAATCATTCGCCCCACCGTCGAAGGACTTCGCGAAGAAGGCATTGTCTACAAGGGCTTTATCTTCTTTGGACTCATCAACTGCGACGGACAACCGAAGGTGATCGAATACAACTGCCGCATGGGCGATCCCGAAACGGAAAGCGTGATGCTTCGTCTCAAGAGCGATTTGGTTGAACTCTTCGAGGGGGTGGCCGAGGAACGTCTCGACGAATGCTCCATTGAGTTCGACGAACGTGCCGCGGTTTGCGTCATGTGTGTGAGCGGTGGCTACCCCGGCGCCTACGAGAAGGGATATCCCATCACCGGCACCGACATCGAAGGCAGCGTGGTCTTCCACGCCGGCACCACGCTCCGCGACGGACAACTCATCACCGACGGCGGTCGCGTCATCGCGGTGAGCAGTTACGGCGCGACGCGCGAAGAAGCGCTACAACGCTCCATGCGCGGGGCACAACAAATCGAATATCGCGACAAATACTTCCGTTCCGATATCGGTTTCGACCTCTAATTGTAATTTCACCTCCCGAACGTACACACTACGTTCGGGCGGTGTAGCTTTTTTCCGCTACTTATTTCAGCCTCTTCATGCGCCAAAAAGGATTTCGCCAAAACTTCACACAGAGTTTCGCCACACTTCCCCTCGTGGCCCTGGTCACGGCAGCCGTTTGGATGCTCCCCAACCTGAGTAGTCTCCGGTTGGGAGGCGGACTGCTCGCCACGGCACTCATGACCTATGTGGTCATCGAGTGCAACAACCGCTACCATTTGCTGCGCGTCCGCTCTCGTATGAACAGCGTTGTCTTTTTGGTGCTGATGGCGGCCTTCCCCACGCTCCACGACCTCGGTTTGCATCTCATTCCGGCGGCGGCACTCCTTTCGGCCTACTTTGTTTTGTTTCGAACCTACGGACAAACGCGCACACAAGGCACGCTCTTCCACACCACCCTGCTCCTGAGCCTCGGAAGTCTCGCCTTCCCGCAGCTGATCATCGTCATACCCTTCTTGCTCTTTGCCGCCGGGGTGCAACTCCGTGCACTCAATCTCAGCGCTTTCGGCGGTGCGTTGCTCGGCGCTGTGCTCCCCTATTGGATTTATCTTGCGGTTCAACTCGCCCTTTGCGACTTCGATTGGACGCTTGTTCCGGCACAACTTTGGGAACAACTCCCTCCTCTGCCGACTTTTGCCTATGCCGATGTTCCCCTCTCCCATTGGGTGGGCTACGCCGCAGTGATTGTGCCCGGCATGGTGGCCACGGCGCATTTTTTCTCCTCATCTTATAATGATAAGATTCGCACGCGCCAATTCCTCTATGCCCTCACCGTGCTGCAAATTCCCATTTTGCTCCTCACAGCACTCTATCCCGAGCAGCGCAACACCCTGCTTCCGCTGCTCATCGTAGTCTATACGCCGATGATCAGCCACCACCTTACCCTCGCCCGCGGACGAATGGCCGATGTGTGGTTTATCCTCTGCACCCTCGGTGTGCTTGTGCTCACCGCCCTTCATTTTTTCAGTTTCTAAACGTCCATCGTTCACTCGATGGCGTGCTTTTCTCTTCATTTTTCTCCCATGCGCGCCCTCACCCTGTTGTTTCTTTCCGCTGCACTTTCCCTCTGTGTAGCCTGCTCCGACAGCATCACTTCGGCACCGACGGTCACGGTCAGCGTGCAACCACTGCGCTATTTCGTGGAAAACATTGCCGGTCCGCATTTTGAAGTCAATACCCTTGTGCCGGCCGGTGCAAGTCCCGAAACTTATGAGTTGACACCCCGCCAAGTGGTGGAGGTGAGCGACTCGCGACTCTATTTCAGCGTGGGCACCTTGGGCTTCGAACGCGAACGACTCGACAAACTCACCGCCAACGCGCCCCGTTTGGTCACCGTCAATGTGTCGGACAGCATTCCCCTCATGGAGGGGTGCGACGATGGGCACGAGGAGGAGCACGGCGGTATCGACCTCCACACTTGGACTTCCGTCAGTTCCGGCCGACAAATCACGCGCAATGTGTGCGAAGCCCTCTGCAAAGCCGACACAGCGCACACCGCCTTCTTCATCGAACGCCGCGACAGTCTACTCCGCCACATCGATTCGCTCGAAGTTTCCATCCGTGCCCTACTCGACCAAAAGCACGAGCGCACTTTCGTCATCTATCACCCCGCACTCGGCTACTTCGCCCGTGATTTCGGCCTGCACCAACTCGCCGTTGAGCACAACGGCAAAGAACCATCGGCCGAGCACTTGCAACAACTCATTCACCAAGCCCGTGCCGCCGGGGTGAAAGTCGTTTTTGTCCAAGAAGAACATGCCGGCCGCGCCGCGCGAAGATTAGCCGAAGCCATCGGCGCGCGCGTCGTTTCCATCGCGCCCCTCTCGGCCGAATGGGACAAACAGCTTCTTCACATTGCCCGCGCACTCGCTCAACCCTCATCCGCCCATGATTCCTCCTCTGATTAGACTCGAAAACGTCGACGCCGGATACGGCGACAGAATAATCTTGCAAGACTGTTCGCTCATGGTGTGGGACGAGGATTTCCTCGTACTCCGTGGACGAAACGGCGGCGGAAAAACCACCCTGCTCAAAGTGTTGGCAGGTTTGTTGCCGCCCATGCAAGGCAAAGTGATCCGCCGCGAAGCATTCACCGTCGGTTATCTGCCGCAGCATCGCACCATCGATCGCGAATTTCCCATCACGGTCTTCGACACCGTGCAATCGGGCCTGCAATGCACTTTGAAATGGTGGCAACGCTACGGCGCGCGACACCGTGCACTCACCGAAGAAACCCTGCGATCACTCGGGTTGGAAGCCTTGGCCGAATGCCCCATCCGCAACCTCAGCGGCGGGCAGTGGCAACGTACACTCTTGGCGCGCGCACTCGTCAGTCAACCGCGGCTGTTGCTCCTCGACGAACCCGACACGCATCTCGATCGCAACGCGAAACAAGAACTTTATGCCTCCCTGCTGCGCGAGCATACCCGCCGCGCCATCGTACTCGTCAGCCACGATGAACAACTCGAATTGCCCTCCGGCGCTAAGATTCTCAACATCGAGTGACTCTTTTGAGTGCAAATTCGCGTATTTTCCCTCAGAGGAACGAAACAATCGGCAAAGTTTTACTACATTTGCACCAATCCTATAGTGCACCGTGGCATCGGCGAACACCAAATCCCTTGAAGCCACAGCACTTTTCTCCTCATCATTTCAACTATCCTCAGATGAAAAAGTTTTTCCTCCTTGCCGCTATTGCCTGCCTCGGTACTTCGGCTTTCGCACAAAAAGACACGAAAGAACTCGGTGTGGGTCTTGTCTTCGGTACGCAAGTAGAAAGCGCAGGTCTTAACGTCCGCGGTCAATACTTCGTAACGGATAATGTTCGACTCGAAGGTTCTGTAAACTACTTCTTCAAGCACAGCGGTGTTTCGATGTGGGATCTCAGTGCCAACGGCGCTTATGTCTTCCGCATCAACGACAAGTTCCGTGTTTACCCCATGTTGGGTTTCACTTTCACCAGCTGGTCGGTGGAATACAGCACCCGGAAGGTGAACTCTGACAACACAACCACCGTTTATGTAAAGAGCGACAACACGGTTCGCTTAGGCGCTAACTACGGTGGCGGTGTGGAATACGCCCTCTCCAAGAACGTGTCCGCTTTCGGTGAAATCCGCGAACAAGTGTTGCCCAACAGCTACAGCCAAGGTGCATTCACGCTCGGTCTCAAGGCTCGTTTCTAAAAAACGGCGTCTTACAATCCCCAAAACTAAGCCTCGCATCCTCCTCGATGCGGGGCTTTTTCTTTTCCGCGACCACTTTGCTGCGACAAAACGCACCAATTTCATCCACTTCTCCCTCACTTTCGCTCCACCACTCGATGAAGCGATGAATACGTCCACCCACCACTCAAGAAGCTCCACAGGTTTTGCGCAAAAGTGGAGGAGTTTAATCGAAAAATAGTTATTGCTGTCCGGTAAAAGTTTAGACGCCAAATTTGTCGTTCTGACCTCCACTAAACAGGTTGATTCATCTTACTTCATCTAAAGTTCCCCTCTTTCTGTTCTTCGCAAGCGTTTTTTTAGCGGACAGCCGTTGTATACGGTGATCCGATCCACGAAAATCAATAGAATTCGCCATACTCTAAGGCTCTCAGAGGCTTAAAGAACACATTTGGCCACATCTCGTGTCTTCCATTCTCTCGTTTTAGCGGACAGCCAATGAATGATAGTCGGAAAGGGGGGCTTACTTTTCCAAAAAGAAGTCCTCAACGCCTATTGATGGGTATTGCGGATAGGGAAATTGTGGCGTTTTGAAGTTTAGCGGACAGCAATAAAAAATAGTGAAGTTTTCGATTATACTCGCCCATTTCATCGACGAAAGGGCGAACCGGCACCGAAAATCCGAGCGCGCCGCCCCAAGAGAAAGCCCGCTGTACGAAGCAGGGCATGACAATGGCAGAGCCGCAGGCAAGGAAGAAGACGAAGAAATAGAAAGCCAACTTTGCATTTTTGCGTCCAGGCGCCCGCCGTTCAAAGAGTTTTCACTACCTTTGCTCCACGATTCAAAACCGACCTTCGGAGCGGCCTTTGCCACTCCATAATCTAACCCAACCTATGTACGGTAAATTCCAACAACACCTCCAAACGGAGCTGGCCGCCATTCGCGAAGCCGGTCTGTACAAGAACGAACGTCTCATCTGCGGCCCGCAGCAGGCGGAAATCAACGTGGGCGGAAAAACGGTGCTCAACTTCTGCGCCAACAACTACCTCGGTCTTTCCAACCACCCGCGCCTGATCAGCGCAGCCAAGGCGGCCATGGACGCACGTGGCTACGGCATGTCGTCGGTGCGCTTCATCTGCGGCACCCAAGACCTCCACAAGGAACTCGAAGCAGCCATCTCGCGCTTCTTCAAAACGGACGATGCCATCCTCTATGCCGCTTGCTTCGATGCCAACGGCGGTGTTTTCGAACCGCTGCTCACGGCCGAAGATGCCATCATCAGCGATGCGCTCAACCACGCCTCGATCATCGACGGCGTACGCCTCTGCAAAGCCAAACGTTATCGCTATGCCAATGCCGATATGGAGGATCTCGAGCGCCAACTGCAGGCCGCACAAGAACAGCGTTTCCGCATTGTGGTGACCGACGGTGTGTTCTCGATGGACGGTAATGTAGCCCCGCTCGACAAAATCTGCGATCTTGCCGAGAAGTACGACGCCCTCGTGATGGTCGACGAGAGCCACTCTGCCGGCGTGGTGGGTAAAACCGGCCGCGGCGTGTCGGAATTCTTCGAAACCTACGGACGTGTCGATCTCTACACCGGCACGCTCGGTAAAGCCTTCGGCGGTGCGGTGGGCGGTTTCACCACCGGACGCCAAGAAATCATCGACATGCTCCGCCAGCGCAGCCGTCCCTATCTCTTCTCCAACTCCATTCCTCCCTCGGTGGTGGGTGCCGGTATCGAAATGTTCAAGATTCTCGATGAAAGCAACGAAATTCACGACCGCCTCGTGGAGAACGTGGAATATTTCCGCACAAAGATGATGGAAGCCGGCTTCGACATCAAACCGACCCAAAGCGCCATCTGCGCGGTGATGCTCTATGATGCGAAACTCTCGCAAGACTACGCCGCTCGCCTGCAAGACGAGGGCATCTATGTGACCGGTTTCTACTACCCCGTTGTGCCGAAGGATCAAGCGCGCATCCGCGTGCAGATTTCAGCCGGCCACAACCGCGAACACCTCGACCGTTGCATTGCCGCCTTCATCAAGGTGGGCAAAGAATTGGGCGTACTGAAATAACAAAACAAGCGATTTCATCGAAGAGACTTTCAAGTCTCACCGATGGAATCGCCTTTTTCACGACACTTTTTCCGAACAGCCGTTCGGCGTACGCCCATCGCTCGCCGACGGCTGCTCGTTTGTTTTTCCCCTTCCTCTCCTCCTCTCTCCCTCCCGGCATGCCTCCTCGCACCAAAACCTCCGACGCTTCTGTGGGACGTATCCTGAAGTACACCGGCCTCTTCGGCGGTGTGCAGGGATTCTACGCCCTTATGGCGATGGTGCGCAACAAAATCACGGCTTTGCTGCTCAAAACGGGAGGCATGGGGCAGATTGACAACTTCGGACGCACCGCCGATCTCATCGCCTCGGGCACCAACATGGGACTGGCCTTCAGTGCCGTGCCGCATATTGCGCGACTCGGGCGCACACGCAATGCGACCGCCATTCGTCACTATGTGAAACTGGTGCGCTCATGGGTGTTTCTCACCGCACTGTTGGGCTTCGCCGTCACCGCCCTTGCCGCTCCGCTTTGGTCGCGCCTGCTTTGGGGCGACGGCAGTCACACCCTCGATTTTGTACTGCTCGCTCCAATGGTCTTTTTTACGACGATCTGTGGAGGCGAGGCAGCAGTGCTCAAAGGTCTGCGCCGTCTGCGCAAAATCGCCACCGTTTCTGCCCTCGGCGCCGTCACCACCCTCATGGGCACTACCACTTGTTATTGGTTTTGGGGTACACGCGGCATCGTTCCTGCGCTCGTGTTGTCGGCAACGGCCCTCTGCGCCATGCATTGGCGCGCGGCGAGTCGAAGCATTCGCTACGAAATTGCACCGATGAATTGGCGCTTTTTGCGTCGTGGTCGCCGCATGATTCGTTTGGGATTGGCCTACGCCGCAGCCGGTTTTGTCGCGGCAGGCGGCGAATACCTCGTGCGCTTGATCCTCCTGCACTGCGACGCCCCCGGCATTCACAAAGGCAACGATGCCGTAGGCCTCTATGCTGCGGCATTTACGCTCACCGTCACCTACGCCCGACTCATCTTTATGTCGATGGATGCGGACTATTTCCCGCGTTTGTCGGCCACCGTCGGCGATACGGCACAGCAAAACTTGACCGTCAACCGTCAAATCGACGTTCTTGTCCAGCTCACCGCACCCTTGTTGCCCTTGTTCTGTCTACTCGCTCCCGCCGCGGTGCATATTCTCTATTCGCGCGAATTCTCCGGTGCCGTTTTGATGATCGGAGCAGCGGCTCCTTATTTATTATTCAAAGCCATTTGCACGCCGGTAGCCTACTTAGGCTTGGCACATTTGCGAAGCCGACTCTACCTGCTGGTGGAATCGAGCTATTCGGTGGCCTTTGTCGCCGCCATGGCCTTGTGCTACCCACTTCTTGGCATGCCCGGTGCCGGACTAGCCCTGACCCTCTGCCACATCGTCTATTTAGGGGTGACTTTACTCACCTACAGCCACTACTTTCACTTTGCAATCGCAGCTGACACACGAAAACGCTGCGCAGTTCAGCTCTTAATCTTACTCGGTGGCGTCGCGGCCGTACAAACGGAGCACTTTTATCTGCATTGGGGCGGTGGCCTCTTTGCCACTTTCCTCTCTTTGGCCTACTCGTGGCACTTTTTGGCGAAAAACACAGGTATCACGCAGCGTTTTCGCCGGTGGATTGTCCGAAAATAGCGCTTCGCCGACGGCATTCTCCCAACTCGTTTCTCGCTCCTGCACTTGCACACACAAAATGCTGTCTTATCCCCTCATTTTGTAATCTCACAGCAACACCAAAAATCGTATAGTTATCCAAAACACATACTGACTGCCTTGTTTTTCAGCATATTACGTTTTGCAAGTCATCAAAAAGTTGTCCGTTTTGGCAAACTCTTTGATTCTTAGCACCTTGAAAACTTCCTACTTTTTTCGGCTCATTTTTTCTTTGCATTGTTGTTTTTTCCTCCTATATTCGCGGCACGAAACAAGAACAAGCGAGCCAATCGCACTATGTACCCTCAGCACACGAAGAAACACCCCAATTTGATCAGATTTGCGGCTTCTTCGTCTTTTACCTCGTCTACAGGACAACGAATATGAGCACCGAAAACTTCATCATCACGAAACGAGACGGTTCAGAAGAACCTTTCTGCATCGATAAAATCAAAAACGCTATCCTAAAAGCGTGTGCCGCATCGAACGATCCGCTCAATGCCGAATCGCTCGAACGCATCATGTCGCACCTGCACTTCTGCAATGGGATGAATGTAGAGAACATTCAAAACCAGGTGGAGGTTGCCTTGATGAAAGAAGGCCACTACGATGCGGCCAAGACCTTTATTGTCTATCGCAACCGCCACACCACGGATCGCGAAACAGCGCAAAAGCTTCGCTTCCTCATCGACTACTGCAACGCCGACAACGCCGCCACCGGTTCGAAGTTCGATGCAAATGCCAATGTCGAGAACAAGAATCTCGCCACCCTCATCGGCGAAATTCCCAAAGGCGACTTCATTCGACTGAACCGCCGCTTGCTCTGCGACAAGCTCAAGCAGATGTACGGAAAAGAGGCCGCCGATCGCTATCTCTACCTCCTCGATCACCACTATATCTACAAGAACGACGAAACTTCGCTCGCCAACTACTGCGCTTCCATCACGATGTATCCGTGGTTGCTCAACGGTACGAAGTCTATCGGCGGTAACTCGACGGCACCCACCAACCTCAAATCGTTTTGTGGCGGCTTCATCAACATGGTGTTCATCGTCAGCTCCATGCTCAGCGGCGCCATCGCCACAGTTGAGTTCTTGATGTACATGAGCTACTTCCTCGAGAAGGAATACGGCACGAACTACTACCTCCGCGCCGATGAAATCGTGGATGCTTCGCTCAAACAGCGCACCATCGACAAGGTGATCACCGATTGCTTCGAGCAAATCGTCTATTCCATCAACCAACCCACCGGCGCCCGCAATTTCCAATCGGTGTTCTGGAACATCTCCTACTACGACCGCTTCTATTTCGAATCGCTCTTCGGAGAATTCCGCTTCCCCGACGGCTCACGCCCTCACTGGGAGCCGCTCAACTGGTTGCAGAAGCGCTTCATGAATTGGTTCAACCAAGAAAGAACGAAGTGCGTGCTTACCTTCCCCGTCGAAACGATGGCACTCTTGTGCAAAGACGGCGATGTAATCGACCAAGAATACGCCGATTTCACCGCAGAAATGTACGCCAAAGGTCACTCGTTCTTCACTTACATGAGCGACAACGCCGACTCGCTTGCCAGTTGCTGCCGTCTGCGCAACGAAATCCAAGACAACGGTTTCTCCTACAGCCTCGGTGCCGGCGGCGTTTCCACCGGTTCGAAGTCGGTGCTCACCGTCAACCTCAACCGCTGTGTGCAACAAGCCACGCGCGAAGGGCGCGACTACGTAGAATATCTCGATGAAATCGTCGATTTGATGCACAAAGTGCAGATGGCCTACAACGAGAATTTGGAATGGATGCGCACCCGCGGTCTGCTTCCCCTCTTCGATGCCGGCTACATCAACATCAAGCGCCAATATCTCACCATCGGTGTCAATGGTATGGTCGAAGCGGCCGAAAGTCTCGGCATCACCATCAGCGACAATGAGGAGTATTGCAACTTCGTTGAGCGCATTCTCTCACTCATCGAGTCCTACAACAAGAAATACCGCTCAAAGGATCTGCTCTTCAACTGCGAAATGATTCCCGCCGAGAACGTCGGGGTCAAGCATGCTCGCTGGGATCGCGAAGACGGCTACTACGTGCCGCGCGACTGCTACAACTCGTATTTCTACATCGTGGAGAACAAAAACACCGATCCCATCGAGAAGTTCCGCCTCCACGGTCGTCGATACATCGACCACCTCACCGGCGGCAGCGCCCTCCACTGCAATCTGGAAGAGCACCTCTCGCAACCCCAATATCGCCACCTCCTCCGCGTGGCGGCTGTGGAAGGCTGCAACTACTTCACCTTCAACATCCCCAACACGCTTTGCAACGAATGTGGTTGCATCGACAAGCGCTATCTCACCGAGTGCCCGCACTGCCACAGCCACAACGTCGATTATCTCACTCGCGTCATCGGCTATCTCAAGCGCGTTTCTAATTTCTCCGTCGACCGACAGAAAGAAGCTGCACGCCGTTATTACGGTGTTCTCAACCCTGCGCAAGCGTAACCCCACCGCATCGTTAGAATCGTCTCTCGTCGATGCTTCCGAAATTCGCCCCGGCAAGCGGTAAACAGCCGTTTGCCGGGGTTTTCTATTGAATTCATCGGCGAAAAACGTCCATTTTCTCGATTTCATCATGCTCAAATACGTCAACCACGACATCGTTTTCCAAGAATTTCCCGACGAAGTGACCCTCGCCGTGAACCTCTCGCGCTGCCCTTGTGCCTGTCCGGGTTGTCACAGCACCTATCTTTGGGGCGACAACGGCGAGGAGCTCACCGAAGAACGCTGGCTCGCGTTGGTTGAACAATATGGTCGCACCATCACCTGCGCCGCACTGATGGGAGGCGACAACGATCCGAGCACCGTGCTCCGCTTGCTCTCGATCCTCCGCAAAACGCATCCCCATCTGCACACCGGCTGGTATAGCGGCCGCGCAGCACTGCCCGATGGATTCGATGCCCTCGACGCCCCCACTTATGTCAAGCTCGGCCCATGGTGCGAAGCCTGCGGCCCGCTGAGCAGTCCGACCACCAACCAGCGCATGTATCGTTACGCCGCCGATGGAACGCGGACAGACATCACCGAAAAGTTCCAAAAGAAGGGACTCAAGATTTGAAAAACCTCTCAATACGCTTACAAACTACACGATTTCATCGAGACCCTCCTCACAGAACAAATTCTATATATTCCAAACTCCCCCTCATGTCATCGGACATGAGGGGGAGTTTTTATGTATTGTTCATCGAGTGGTGAGGCTGTCACACAGTGCATCCTTATCCTTTGAAATGCTTATTCGCAGGCGTTTCAAAAATCAGTACAGAACCGGCCTTCACGCGCAGCTTCTTGCCATTCGCCGCATCGCCCTTTGAGGTTTGGAGCGGGAGCTCTTGATCTTTGTAGACCGTCACAATGCACAACTCGCGTCCATTCACATGATAGTATTGCACCCCGAGATAAGGAAGCGATTCATCGCAAGCCCCGTCGATAAGGGATAAACGATAAAGTGCACCCCCGTGACGCACAGCAAGCGCATTGGAGAGGAAGTACGTCGTATAGCTCACTTCCGTGCCGCGCTTCGTCTTCGCACTCCACGTGCGGCGGTTCACATCATAGACTTCATCACGATCGGCCTCTACATTCAATGCGCCCTGCGAATTGGAGAAATCAACGGTTTCATCGCGACCGTCTACTGAAAGATACAAAGTACCGGTCACTGTCGCTGCGACTTGGCAGTCTTTTTTCTCCGTGGCATAGGTCGATTGCTCGCGACGCACCAAGCCATTGAGAAGCGACGTTTCCAAATGCGGAAGTGGGTCGGAATAAAGCCCCAGCGGCTTCGTAAGGCGAAGACCGGCTTTCGTCAAGCGGTTTAAAAGCGTATGTTTTTCCTCCCAAGTGAGGGCGGGAAGCACCGCCTCTCCGTCCATGCGAAGCGCAGACAAGGCCGCACGACGGTCTTCGTCGGACATTTGCGGCCAAACCCGCTGCAACGAATCGAACTTGGCCAAACATTGCTCATAGTCGCGACGCGCCAATTCACGCCACTTACTCTCATTTTGAGCCATTGCACCGCCGGCAAACAGCAAAGCGGCACAGCAAAGTAAGATTTTCATCATGATATACTTATATAGAGATTACCAATCTATTCTATGGGGAGCAGTCTTGCGAAACGGCTACTTCAAAATACATAGCGCAACTGCAATGCCAAATCCTGTTGATTGTGCCCTTCGATGCGCTGCATGCCGCTGCCGACAGCGTTACGATCGGAGCGATAGATCAGGGCATAGCGACATTCGCCGATCCAATGCCGGGAAGGTTTACACTGCAAGAGTAGCACGCCGGCGAATCCACGACCATAGAAAGCCGGAAAAGCACCGCGACCGCGCAGCTGGGGTTCGTAGGCAAATAAGCGAGCGGAAAAATCGGGGGCAGAAAAGGCCGCACCGAAGCAAGCCGCTTGCCAAATCGATGAAATCGCGACTTTAGAACGAAACGAAGCCATCACACCCCATCTGGGCTGCGGACGTGTCTGGCGGTGAAATGCCGTCGCATCGAGGCTGGCCTGCCATGACCAGCGCGAATGTTCGTAACTCCAACGGGCGCGCAGCCGATGCGTGGTGCAAAACTCCAAATGCGGCGCAAAGCCGGCAATGGTTTGCTGTTTGCTTTTCACCCGATAGCGGAGCAACTGTCCCCACGCCCCGCGGCGGTGTTCCCACTCCAAGCCGGCGGCCATTCCGACGGAGGGGGCTGCGGCACGAAAGGTGGGACGCGGATGACGAAAGGCATCGATGAAACCACGAATTTGGCTATTGCGGAAACCGGCATAGCACATCGCGCCCGAAATTCCGATTTCATTCTGTGCGCGGTTACCATCTTGTCCGATACGCGCATAAGGCGCAACATAAGCGGGAGAAAGTACTCGCAACGATAAAACAGTTTGCCAACGATCACTTCGATGAAACCGCGCAAAAGCGACGGCCGATAAGTTGCCATTGCGATCAAGAGCCAATTCGCCTCTCACCTCGCGGCCGTCGTGAGCATAACTCCCGTCCAACGCAACCCCGGTCGCGCGGTCTCCCCGCAAGTAGCCGAAGGTATAGTGCCGTTCACGCGGAAACACCGGAGGAGAAAAACCGGCGAAATAAGTCGTCGCACCGAGCATGCAACGGCCGGAAATCCATTCGCCGCGCGCGCCCAAGGTCGTCACGCCCAAGGTGTGCCGATGCGCGATTTCATCGAGCGAACGATGCAGCCCCGAGGTGTAAAGGGTCACTGCGGTGTCGCCGTGCAAACGCGCGTCCCACAGCGCGTGGGATAGAAAACCGGTGAGGCTCCATGCGCCCCAGGCTTTTCGAACTGCCGCGCCGCGCAAAAATTGGTGCTCATTGGACGGTGAATTAGGCATAAACCGACTCTGTCGTGCACCGGTTCGCTCCAATTCCAACAGCGGATGGGCAAAAAAAGCATGGCCGAAGAGCAGCCCTTCACCGAGTGCCAAACGATAGTCGCCCACCAACCAATTCCACTTCCCATCGCGCGCTCGATAGGTCACAAAAGCGCCCGCATGATCGAAAGGGCGGTTGCCGTGCGCAGCGAAGGGTTCGCCCACATCGTTCTCGAACGACAAGCCCCACTGCAATTCGCGGTGCGCGGCGTAGCGATAGCGCAATGCCGTGCCGAGATTGGGGCCGAGAAAGAACTGCGAACGCTTGCGAAGCAATTCCCCTCGATCTGACGGCCGAAAACCTTTGCGACGGTAGAGTGGTAGTTCTGCGCGCATTTCAAGGCTGTGACGGCCGGAAAACCACCTTTTTCGCCAATTTGGTGAAGTAACGAGGGTATCCCCCACGAAGGTGAAGAGTGAAAGCCAACGCCGCCGGCGATAGTCCAAACCGCGCACGCCCATCAATTCGCCGGGCGAGGCAAAGGCACGCAAGCGGCGCCGATAGCTCAACAGCGAGTCGATCTGCGCTGCGCTGAGGAAGGCGAAAGCGCGGAAATCTTCGGCTGTGGCCGTGTTCAAATTGAGCGGATGATCGAGAAAAGGTTCGATTTCATCGAGCGCAGCGTAGCCGCGAAGGGTCAAAACATTGGCTTCTTCGCTTTCATCGTCGAGCATCGAAAGATATTCTTCGACAAAATCGTTCCAAGAGAGTTGCGGACTACCGGCATCGAACACTTGCGCGCACAAGCTGAGCGGCAACCAGCACAACACGAACAATAGGTGTTTCACGGCTGATGGCTTATGCTCGCAAAACTAAAAAAAAAATGGGATCTTCCAAATGAAAGGGGGAAAAAAGTTCATCACTACACCCACATTTGTTGAATCTCCTCTATTTTGGTCGAAAACACCGCAACTTTCACGCAAAAACAGACTACTTTCGCTCGCCATTCGACCGCAAAAATACAGTACGCTCCGACGCAATGAAAGGAAGGGAGTAAACAACTGCAGAAAGCCGATGAAACCGCCTCTCTACGCGCGCGTACGCGCACTCAGCAAGTTTCGTTTTTTTGCCTTCACCCTTCACCACACCAAATAACAAGCTATCAATCAAACACTTGCGGGTGAACATCTTATGTTCACCCGCACAAAAAAACGCATATTCTTCTTTTTGATTTATATAATATCAACACGCGGAAAAACAAGGGTGAAGGCATTTTGGTGTGAATGTTCACCCTTTTCTTCACCCTCAATGCGCTTATTCTCATCTACTTACCGGATCAGGGTGAAGGGTGAAGGCAAAAAAGCGAAAAACAGCGGACGCGCGCGTAGGTACGCGCACGCGAGAAATGCAAACAAAACTTTCGTATATGCTTTTCCGGATAAAAACGGGGGAAACAAGAGGGGTACCGTTACCTCTCGCACCGAACGGACAAGGAGACCGGGGGCGCAGCGCCCAAAAACGACACATCGGAAAGCGAGCGAGTCACTTTCCGATGTGTTCGTTTGCCAAAGGCAAGGGGAAGAGAGAGAACTGAAACCGAAGGGGATCAGTGGGGGTGTTTTAATAGAGCAATGTGTTGTTTTATCTTCCTCAGTTGTGCACGTTGTTCTGTGCAGAGTCGATGGTTGCGGCCATCTTCATTCCGTTTTGCAGTTGTTGATAGGGTGAATTTTCAAGTCCGGCCGAATCGATTTGTTGTTGTCTTTCGAGTGCAACCCCTGCGGGTGAACTGTTGGAGCGGTCGACGGCTTCGAAAGCCGCGGTGCCTACCAGTACCACAATGGCCACTGCTGCCGCTGCTCGCCACAAGGGACGAATGCGATCGGCGAAAGTCATCTTCACTGCTTTCACATGCACTTCGGGGGCGAGTCCCTCTGCTTCCAAACGTGCCATGATTTTGCGGTCGAACGCGTCATCGAGATGAGGTTTTTCTGCGATTTCATCGGCTTCCATCAGGAAGAGCGGGGTGTAGTGTCGCAAATGCTGCGGCACCTCCCTTTGAGAGAAGAAGGCGCGGAGGATGCGCTCTTCTTCGATCGTGGTCGCTGCTTCAAAGTAGCGATCGATCAGTTGTTCAATATATACGTAGTCCATGTGAGAGAATACTTATAGGGGAAGAGGCGTGGGCATCAGAATCGATGTAAGTCGGCTTCGAGCGCGGTTTTCAACGCTTTGCGTGCGCGGTGAAGGGTGACTTTGACATCGGCTTCGGTGATTTGCATCACTTGTGCCACTTCTTCGTAAGATCGTCCGTCGATTTCCCGCAGTTGCAAGGCGGTGCGTTGCTTTTCGGGAAGGCTGTTGAGCACTCGCTTCACCCAGAGAATGCGCTCTTGCTTTTCGAGTTCTTCGTCGGGGTGGTCAGCATCCAAAGGGGTGTCGACCGAAGCGGCATCGATGGAAAGATGACCGGCATCTTTCTTCTCGGAACGGTCAATGGCCAAATTGCGACAGATGGTCAAACAATAGCTTTCCAAATTGACGGTGGGCGGTACGTCGGAGCGACGTTCCCACACACGCACCAAGGTGTCTTCGACCACATCCTCGGCTTCGAGGCTGTCGAGCGTGATGCGCAGCGCTACCCGATAAAGTTTGTTTTTAAGGGGAAGCAGATCGTGTTGGAAATCTATTTCTTTCATGCCTCTATAAGTAAGACGGACAAAGGGGGCGAAAAGTTACACCTCACTTCATTTTTTTCTCCACAAATTATTTCGTCGCTGTATATCAGCAATTTGCAACCTCAATTTTTTATTTTCTCGGCCACGAGTATCGCTTTTTTCCCATCGGACAAGGTGCAGGCGAAAAGATAGAGGTCGCCACCTTCGCCCCATTTGAAGCGTTTGCGCAGTTCGGCCACGGTGGCGGGGAAGTTGCGCACGGCCAAATTCACCTGTTTGAGCGAAGCAAGGGAGCGCATCGCTGATTTGGAGAAACCGACGACTTCACGCAAGCGGAACACGCGGCCGGGGAAGTCCCAACGCGGCGCTTCGCCACCGCCGATATAAAGATGAGTGTTGGGGTGGAGGGCATCGAGATCAAATTGCTGCGCAAGGGTGCGGTAGGCACCGGCTTTGAGCACAGCGGCATTGGGTTCGTAGAGCCAACCGGCTGGGGCGGTCGCAAGGCGCAGAGGTGCGATGGATTCGGCGGAAAGGGTAAAAGTAAAGCTATGTGGCGGGCGGCGATCGGCGCTCGACAGGTCAACACAGGTGATGGGAACTTCCGTCGGGGCGAGGCCGCCGGACTCGGCATGGAGCAGACCGCGACAGCACAAGAGGACTTCTTTGCATTCGCCGTCGACGGCTACGATGTGCACGGCTTCGATGCCGGGCAAACGTTCGAGCGCATCGCGCACATCGAGCATGGGCGAAAGTTTGATCAACAAGTGGCGGCAACGGCTGCGCAGCGCTTCGGAGAGCGCACAGACATCGGGTTCGCAGGCTTCGATGCGTACGACTTTTCTGCCGATTTCATCGCGACGCGCCGGATCGAGAAAGAGAACATCGACGGGCGAAAGGGACGAAAGATAATCCAAAGCATCGGCATGGACGGTGCGTGCGTGTTTCAACCCGAGGAGGGGGAAGTTGTGCGCGGCCAATTCGACCAATTCGGGATTGCGCTCGACATAGATGGCCTCTGTGCAAGGAGCGGCCATGAACGAGAAATCAACACCCAAACCGCCGGTAAGATCGACCAAAACGGGCTTTTCGAGGTTTTCGACCCAGCGCTCGACCAACGCCGCTTTGTAGCGCGCCGTCACTTCGCCGCTGCACTGCTCGAGCGAGAGGCGCGGCGGAAAATGCAAGCGCGGTACTTCGCACCACGAGGGGACTTTCGCCCGCAAGCGTTGGCGGCCTTCGATTTGGCGCAGGATGAAGGTGCGCGCTTCGGGTGGGAAAGCGGCGAGACGCAGGGCGAGATCTTCGACTCGTTCATTGGCATGGGCTTCGATGAATTCGTAGTATTCGGCGCAATCGATCATTTAGGGAATGGGCGTATAGTGGGCACGGGCTTGTGCGCGGGTTTTGAAATTGAAATGCCACCATTCGGTGGGCAGGACGCGAAAACCGCCGGCGGACATGGCTTCGCGCAAGATGCGACGCAGTCGGACGTGTTCGGGGTGGAGGATGCCGCGGCGCACGAGCCGGGCTTCGTCGCGAACATGAGCCGCGGCACCGAGATAGTCGATGGGCGTTCCCATGGAAAGACCGGTGGTGTCGCCGGCTGCGTGGAGCAAACGACCGGAACCATCGTGTACGTCGCGCGCCCAACAAAGGGTGAGGTCTACAGCCAAGCCATAGTTGTGCAAACCGCCCCCTCGCGCCGGATTGCTGACGTAGATGTTCTTGGACGTTCCGGCAACGGCGTTCCACATGCGCTGTTGAATGCGCATGGGGCGGGCGGCATCGTAGACTTTGAGGGCGTAATCGGGATATTTGCGTTGCAGGGCTGTTTGGGCGCGGTGCAGAGCGCGGGCGGTTTTGGGCAACAAATAGGCGCGATGCAGGTCGGTATAGAGCACGCGACCGACGAAATTGTCGGGGCGAGCATACATCAAACTAACGAAAACGCCGGGGACGGCCACGCTCACGTCGACCAAACCGCGCTGTTCCAACGAACGCTCGAGCGGGGTGCGTCGCTCGGCGGCTGACTGACCGAAGAGCGACAACGGAAGAAAAAGGAGGGTGAGAAAAAGACGCATATTCATCGTAGGCAAAGTTACGTTTTTCTCGGCGATGCCGAAAGCAGTCACGCTAAATTGGTTATCTTTGCGCCTATGCTTAAATTACCTTGCTTTTGCTTCCGGTCTTTTCACTCCGCTCCTCGGTGGATCGGCAATGTGTGTGTGTGGTCTGCATGGGTGCTCGGCTCTGCTCTCGTTTCGCATGCGCAGACCACGGAGGCCGACTCGATGAAATCGTCTTTTTTCCGTCCGACGACGGTGGAAGGCGGTGCTTTCGTGGGACATGTGCTGTCGATGGATCGCTACCAACGTGCGTGGATGGAGCGTGGGGCAAGCCGAGGTTTTCATCTCGGTTTGAGACGGCGTACAGCAACGGCACCCGACGACTATGCCGCGGATTACAATTATCCGGAATGGAGTGTGAATTTGCAACTGACCGACTACTCGGGCGTGAAGATGCGCAAACGGCCTTCGCCCGATTGGGGACAGGCGGTGCCGGTGGACTACAGTTCTTCGCCGGGACAAGTGATTGCGCTCGCGGTATCGTTCAGTCGACCGCTGTGGCGCAGCGGAAGTTGGCAAATGGGCTACGCGTTGGAAGAGGGATTGGCTTTCTGCACGCGACCTTATGCGAAAGCGGACAACATCGACAACGAATTGACGGGCGGACATTGGCTCATTCATTTCGGGGCTTCGCTTTACGGGGCGAAACGTTTAGACCGACATTGGAGTGTGCGCGGCGATTTGGCCTTTCGCCATGTGAGCAATGGGGCGACTTATCGCCCGAACAAGGGATTGAACGCGGTGTTGCCGACCCTGACGGTACAATATGACCTCGATGAAAACGCTGATTTTCCACCTTCTGCGATGAAAACGCCCTTTGCCCGACGCTGGTTTTGGCGCGCCGGGGCGAGTATGGGCATGCGCACTTTGATCGAAGACTGGATTAGCACACAATACGGTACTGCCCCTTCGGAAGCGGACTACCGCACGGAGCATTTCCAACGCTATGCGGTGGCGAATGTGCAGATGGACAGGATGTTCCGCTATGCTCGACGCTGGGCGACGGGCTTGGGTACCGACTTTTTCTACCTGCCGTATGTGCAAACGCTCAAAAACCGAGAAGCTCCGAACGGGGAAAACGACAAATATAGCCCATGGGCATGTGGTTTGGCCTTGAAACACGAAGCATATTACGGTGATTTCAGCGCTTATGTGCATTTGGGCTGGTACTTGCATCGCCGGACGGGAAGGATGCAAACTTTCGATGAAACGCCTTACTACGAACGCGTGGGTGCGCGTTGGCATCTCCCGATGTGGAAGGGAGCTTCGGTGCACTTGGGCATCAAGGCTCACCGATTAAAAGCCGATTTCACCGAGTTGGGATTCGGTTTTGAATGGTAAAGAACGAAACAAGCCATCGCAAAGATTGCGATGGCTTGTTTTGTTTTGGGGAAGTGGGGCTTAGCCTACTTTCTCGAGACGCTTCATCTGCGAGAAGATGAAGATGAACGAAACGAGGCAGAGCACGGCGAGGGTCGTCCATACAACGTAAAGAGGTACCTTGCACCAGAGGAGGGCGGGGATCACGGTGAGGAAGTTACCCACTGCGGTGGCGACAAACCAACCACCCATCATCATACCCTTGTATTGGGGAGGAGCCACCTTCGAAACGAAGGAGATACCCATGGGAGAAAGGAGCAACTCGGCGAAGGTGAGGACGAGGTAAGTGAGGATCAACCAACCGGGCGAAACGAGGAGTCCGCCTTGCTCGATCTGACCTTCGACTTCGGCTTTCGCCATCTTGGCCACTGTCTGCGCTTGGATCTTCTGTTGTGCTGCGGCCGACTTGATGCCGTTCACTTCATTATCATAGGCCAAGCGAGCAATTTCAGTGATTTGCTCGTATTGTCCGCTGTTGTTGGCTTTGAGGACGGCTGCGCTCTTGTTGATTTCGCTCTTGTCTTTTACCGTAGTGGCTTGGGCCAATTGTGCGGCCGCTTGATCGTCTACTTGCTTTTGGCGCTTGCCCAATTCAGCTTGGATTTGCTCCTTGGTTTCGTTGAACTTAGCGGTGCGGGCATCGATGAGCTTTTGCGCTTCCTTATCGATCTCCTCGGTTTTTGCCTTCATGCTTTCGTCGATGTTGAACTTCTCGGTCACTTGGGCTTCGAGCGGTTCGATACCGAGCGAGGCGAAGATCATCACACCGAAACCGATGGCGGCAACAATCATACCATAGGCAATCTTGCGGGGAGCAGAGGGCTCTTTGCCGCGAGCACCCAACCAGCCGAAGAGCGCCACACTGATCGGGGTGAGACCTACTACGAAGCAGGGGTTGAACTGCTGGAAGATGGGAGCGGCCACCTTGGTTTCTGCGGGTACGTTCAACCCGAGGACAATCAACAAGGCGGCGCAAACGAGTACCACCACGGTGGCGATGACACGGTTTTTCGTCGTTTTGCTCTGTACTACTGCAAAAGCGGCATAAATCGACACGATGCAGAGGAGCAAAGTGCGCACGTCAAAGAGCATGGAAGGAATGCCGGTAGAGGTTTTCTGCGTGAATTCAGCGGCGAAGTAGGTCAGCGTAAGACCGTTTTGGTGGAAGGCCATCCAGAAGAAGATGACAACAGCGAACACGAGGCAGAGGGCGACGATGCGAGCGCGCGTATCGGCAGGCGAAAGTTCCACAGAGGCTTCTTGTTCTGCGGCTTTTTCGGTGGAATCGGCCTTTTCTTGCTTACCTTCGACGTGGCGGAAGGTGGAACGCGAAACGAAATAGATGATCATCGAGATGACCAACGAGACGCAAGCCACGGCAAAAGCGAAGTGATAGCTGTCGGCTTTCGAGAAACCGATGCCTTGCGCGTATTCCATGATCTTCACAGCTGCACTCGGGGCGAAGAGCGCGCCGATGTTGATGGCCATGTAGAAAATAGAGAAGGCTGCGTCGCGCTTTCCGGAAAGTTCGGGACGCTTATAAAGGTCGCCGACCATCACTTGGAGATTACCTTTGAACAGTCCCGTTCCCATACAAATCAGCGCCAATGCACCGATGATAGCGATCATCGCCATCGTACCGTTGCCCAAGGGGAAGGACAATAAGAGGTAGCCCAGGAACATGATAGAGATACCGATGGTGACCATTCGGCCATAACCGAACTTGTCTGCGAGAATACCTCCGATGAAGGGGAGGAAGTAGACGAACATCAGGAACGTGGAATAGTACGAGCCGGCGAGAGCGGCACTCCATCCGAAGTTGTCCTGGAGGAACAGCACGAAAACGGCCAACATGGTGTAGTAGCCGAAACGCTCACCGGTGTTGGCGAGAGCGAGGGCGAATAGCCCTTTGGGTTGTCCTTCAAACATGGGAAAGGAATTTAGGGATTAGTAAAGAGGGTATTTTGTTTCTATTATTATTGTGGGTGAAAAGGTAAGAGGAGATGCTCCTACATCGAAATAAAATTCGATGAAATCGATGTTTTTATCGTAATATGCCCTTCCAAGTACACAAATCACGCGGAAATATCGAAGAGTTTTGAACGCCTTATACAACAGCATGCCTTAATGATTGGGCTACGCAAATGTTTTGACGCGGCGCCGAGTCTGGAAAGCTGTCCTTATGGTAATTCGTCTTTGAGGAAACGGGCTGTGTCGCCTTTTCCTGCACTTACTACGGCTTCGGGCGTGCCACAGGCCACCATCGTTCCACCGCCGCGACCGCCTTCGGGTCCCATATCGATGAGATAGTCGGCCACTTTGATCACATCGAGATTGTGTTCGATGACAACCACCGTGTTGCCCTTCTCGACCAAGCGGTTGAGCACGTCAATCAGCGCACGAATATCCTCGAAATGCAAGCCGGTGGTGGGTTCGTCGAGGATGTAAACAGTACTGCCGGTGTCGCGTTTCGACAATTCGGTGGCCAGTTTCACGCGCTGACTCTCACCGCCCGAAAGCGTGGTGCACGATTGTCCGAGTTTCAAGTAGCCCAACCCCACATCTTGCAGCACTTTGATTTTGTGCAAGATATTCGGCACGTTCTCAAAAAACTCCACCGCGCGGTTGATTGTCATGTCGAGCACATCGGCAATGCTCTTCCCTTTGAATCGCACTTCGAGCGTTTCGCGGTTATAGCGTTTGCCGTGACAGGTTTCGCAGGGCACATACACATCGGGAAGGAAGTTCATCTCAATGGTTTTGTAGCCACTGCCTTTACAGGTTTCGCAACGCCCGCCGCGCACATTGAACGAAAAGCGACCGGGCTTGTAAGCACGGATTTTTGCTTCGGGCAGATTGACGAACAGTTGACGAATATCGTCGAATACACCGGTGTAGGTGGCGGGATTCGAACGCGGTGTGCGACCGAGCGGACTTTGGTCGACGGCCACCACCTTATCTATATGTTCCAAGCCTTCGACGCGCTCATATTCGAGGGGTTCGCGCAAGGAGTGATAGACGTGTTGCGACAAGATGGGATAGAGCGTGTCGTTGATGAGGGTAGATTTGCCCGATCCCGAAACACCCGTCACACCGATGAGCGTGCCGAGGGGAAACTCTACGGTGACGTTCTTCAGGTTATTGCCTTTCGCACCGACAATACGCAAGACTTTTCCATTGCCTTCACGGCGTTGTTCGGGAATGGCAATGCGGCGCGTACCGTTCAGGTAATCGGCGGTGAGCGTCTCGCTTTGGAGCATCTGCGCCGGCGTGCCTTGGAACACCACTTCCCCACCCTTTCGTCCGGCGCGGGGGCCGATGTCCACCACATAATCGGCGGCCATCATCATGTCTTTGTCGTGCTCCACGACAATCACCGTGTTGCCGGTGTCGCGGAGCTGTTCGAGCGAGCGAATCAATCGCACATTGTCGCGCTGATGGAGACCGATCGAAGGTTCGTCGAGAATATAGAGCACATTAACCAACTGCGAACCGATTTGCGTGGCGAGTCGGATGCGCTGGCTCTCGCCGCCCGAAAGGGTCATCGCCGTGCGGTCGAGCGAGAGGTAGTCGAGTCCCACATCGAGGAGGAACGAAAGGCGCGAGCGAATTTCTTTCAAGATCTCGGTGGCGATCGCTTGCTGCTTCCCACTGAGATTTTCGCCGATTCCATCGAGCCATTCTTTCAATTCGGCCACATCCATCGCGGCGAGTTCGGCGATGTTCTTATCGCCGAATTTGTAAGACAACGCCTCGCGGTTGAGACGCGCCCCTTTGCATTCGGGACAGCAGGCCGTGGTGTTGAATTGTTCTGCCCAGCGCTGCGAAGCGGCGGTCATCTCGGCATCGGCCATTTGGCGAATGTATTTCACCACACCACCGAAATCAGCGTAATAATCGTCGCTGCGTCCCATGCGCGCCGCGGGGATGCGCAGCAGTTCGGGCGTACCGTTGAAGACGGCATCAAGTGCTTCGTCCGACAATTCCTCTACGGGCGTGTCGATCGTGTAGCCGTATTGTTCGAGTACCGTTTCGATCGCCCAAAAGATGAGCGTTTTCGTGTATTTCCCGAGCGGAACGAGCGCCCCTTTCTTGATGCTGAGTTTCGGATCGGGACACACCTTTTCGCGGTCGATGACATTCACCACGCCCAAGCCTTTGCACTTCGGGCAAGCGCCTTGCGAGGAGTTGAACGAAAAATTGTGCGGCGCCGGCTCACGGTAGGCCAGTCCCGTCACGGGACACATGAGGCGTTTGGAGTAATATCGCACGGTTTCATCGTCGGCATCAAGCACGAGCATCAGGCCGTCGCCCTGCGAAAGGGCTTGCTGCACACTCTTTTTGAGTCGCTCTTCGTCCTTGGCTTGCACCTTGAGTTTGTCGATCACCACTTCGATGTCGTGATTCTTGTAACGATCGACGCGCATACCGGCTTCGAGCGGGCGCAATTCACCGTCCACACGCACATGGATGAAGCCCTTCTTGCGCACACTTTCAAAGAGTTCTTTGTAGTGTCCTTTGCGCTGCTGCACCAGGGGCGCAAGAAGGTAGATGCGGTGGTCGGCATAGTGGTCGAGCAGCAAACCGATGATTTGTTCCTCGGTGTATTTCACCATTTTCTCTCCGCTGGCATAAGAATAGGCATCGCCGGCACGCGCATAGAGCAAACGGAGGAAGTCGTAGATTTCCGTCACCGTGCCGACGGTGGAACGCGGATTTTTGTTGGTGGTTTTCTGTTCGATGCTGATCACGGGCGAAAGACCGCTGATCTTATCTACATCGGGACGTTCGAGATTATCGAGAAAGTTTCGGGCGTAGGCCGAAAAAGTTTCAATATAACGACGCTGACCTTCGGCATAAATGGTGTCGAAGGCCAACGAAGATTTTCCGCTACCACTCAGTCCGGTGACAACAGTGAGGGCGTGGCGCGGGATATCGACGTCGATATTCTTGAGGTTGTGCACGCGGGCACCGAGCACCTCGATCTTACCGTGTTGAAAAGTCTTGTCTTGTTCTGTCATGTTGTCGTCGTATCAACGCGCACTGCCGGAACGATTTTCTTCGAACCGGCGCAGGAGATTGATGGTTTTCTTGATGTGATAGTTGCGGCCGTCGGCACCTCGCGCCTCAACATTGAGGTAATAGGCCCCGTCGGGCGCCTCAGCCGAACCGATGCGGCCGTCCCATCCGTCGGCGGGATCGTGCCACTCGTGCACTTTGCGCCCCCAGCGGTTGCACACCAAGGCGCGGAAACGCACAATGCTTTTGTAGCCCTCCTTGGCTTTGAACACATCGTTGATGCCGTCGCCGTTGGGCGTGAAGGCGTTGGGAAATTCCAATTTGCTTTCGGAGATCGCGATGCGAAAAGCATCTGCTTGCGTGTAAGTCACTGTGTCGGTGCCCTCCACAAACGAGATCAACAGCTGCACGACGAACGTGCCGCTCTCGGTGAATTCGTAGGAAGTGTTGGCATCGTAGCGTGTGAGGAAGGGCGTCGTGTTGCCGTCGCGGCGAAACTGCCACTCATAGAGCGGCGTGCGCGAACCGTAGTCGGCGGCGCGCGCTTCGAAGCGCACGCGGAGCGGCGCACTGCCGTCAAACCCGGTCTCTTCCGTCTCTTTGCCGTCGGCTGCGATCACCACCATGGTGGGATGTGCCGTCGGTACAGCCGGATCGGCCATTTGCGAACTTTGAAGAGCGAAGCGTGGCGCGCATTCCGATGCAAATCGTTCCATTTTGTCCGATTTCATCACAAAACACGACCGACTCTGCGCTATTGTGGGGAAGAGTAAGAGCAATATGCACAGCTTCACACAACGACTCAGCCCCACCCGATAATGGGAGAGCGAAACGCAGAATTTAGCGAAGCGAGACCACAGGACAAAGTTCATATCTACAGAGAGTTTGAATTACAAAAATACAAATTCGCCACCACTGAACAAAAAAAGTGCGCCCCTTTCTTTGGAAATCGTGGCACATGATGTATTTTTGCAATTGAAATGCGCCTGTGGCGAAATTGGTATACGCGCCAGACTTAGGATCTGGTGTCGCGAGACGTGTAGGTTCGAGTCCTATCAGGCGCACAGCTTTTCAACAACTCCCCTCTTGACAATGATCAAAAGGGGAGTTTTGTTTTTTATCCCCGTTGCAGCCGAAGATTGCACGCGAAACCGCGTTCGCTTATCCACCGATGACACGAAATACGCGGTAGCCCCAAAGAGGAAGTCCAGGCGGAACGAAAGTTCGCTCTCAAGCCTTCGCAAAAACAAGCGCACTTTTTCGAGAAACATCCCCACTTTGCCAGCAAACCTGTGGACTTTTTCGTTCTACTCCCCTTGTTTCTCCTCCTTTTGCGTACGCACACGCGCACATCAGCCATTTCCGAGAATCACCTTCACCCTTCACCCCACTCGATAGCGCACTAATCATCATCATATTGCAGTGAACATAAAACAGATCTTTTTTTCCTTCACCTCGACTTTCAGACTTTCTTATGCCGCTGCTCCACTTTCTAACACCGCATGATGAGCACGAATCAGGAGATCGAAAAGGGTGAAGGAAAACAAGGGTGAAGCCTTCACCCATAACTATCAGAAGTACTTACACTTGGTCGCGTTTTGACCACCGGGTGAAGGTAAAATCAAAAAACTCTGTGCTGCTCTCTCACGCGCGCGTTCATATATAGAATGAAACATTATCGCATACGCCCTTTTTCAACGTAGGACGAAAAACGCGCTCCGTTGAGTGCGACGAAAGTGCGAGCAAACCATGTTTGCAATACAGAGTTTACAACGCAAAAACACAACTTATCGACACCTACAATCCCCTGTCGGGAGGCTTGCGCAAAACTTCCGCACAATACTATCGCGCCACAATCGAAAGCTTGTCAAGTCCGATTCTCAAAGCCGCTACTACGAACTGTGAAAAGTGCATTTTCTCGTCTTTTTTCTTGCTTTCCCTTGCTTTCCGTTCTACCTTTGCACTACGAAAACGAGACACAGGGACAGCTTCAAAGGACATAGAGAGATAAAACGTAAGTCCCTCTGTCTCGCGGACGTAACACTAACTAATCACCGAGATGCACTGCATCTCTATGTTCAACTAAAACTCAACAATATGACTAAGCAAAAAACTATGATCGAAGAACTGAAGTATCGCATTGCTCGATATCGTTCGATGGGCAACGGCGTAATGTGCCAATCGCTCAACAACCAACTCCGCGCGCTCAAGGCAGAGCAGTAAGCGGCCGTCCACTCGACCTCTCACTTCCCAAACGGGGAAGTAGAGTACGCCAGTGACCCACATTTTACAACCTGTGCCCTCGGCACTTTGACGCAGAAGTTCTTGACGAACTTCTTTTTTTTTGCTCCGAACGCCCAAATTACCGGCTGTCGGGGCGATTATTTTTCTATAAATACGTATATTCGCAACCAAGTAATTCTAATGACCATTCATGATCAACATCAACACGGGCGACATCATCGGCAAGGCTTTTGATTTCGCAAAGTCCTATGGACTTCCCATGGCAGCTATTCTTTTTGCGGCCAATGCTATCGGTGGCCTCTTAGGGCAAATTTCGGGTCTGTCCTCGAGCGAAGAAGTTAGAGCCGGTGGTTCCTTACTCTTCTCGATCCTGCAACTTGGCATCAACGCACTTGTCACCGTCAGCATCTTTGCCTCCATCCTGAAGATACTGAGAGAAAATGGCGGAAGCTACAGTTTCGACCACGGCCTGTCGGTTTCGGTTTATGTCAAGTTCGCGGTTTGCCAATTCATTTATGGTCTTGCTGTCGTCTTGGGTTTTGCTTTCTTCATCGTGCCCGGTGTTTTCATCGCCGTTCGTTGGGTGTTTGCCCCGCTCTATCTCATCGACCACCCCAATGCCGGTATCGGCGAAGCGCTGCAAGCCTCTTGGAATAAGACCGAAGGACTATTTTGGCCACTCTTCGGCTTGGGTTTAGCCGCCACCATCGTTACCATTTCCGGTATTCTGCTTTGCTGCATCGGTCTTTACTTCACCATGATCATTGCTTACGTGGCACAAGTCATGACCTACCGCATGCTGTGGAATGACGAACAGGAAGGTGCTGACGAAGATCAATTTGTACGCTTTGGTCGCGACGACCTTTACGTCTAAACCTCACTCGCCCCGTCCGCTGCTACACATAGCTTTCAGCGAACGGGGCGATTTTTCGTTTTCGTAAGACACTCACGCCGGGTGTTGCAAAGAAGGTTGTCCGAGGAAAGGCCATTGATGCGAAGCCCTACGCGCTTTTTCCGTCTGTGCTCAGCGCTGTTTGACCCACGATGGCACACTGCCGATCAAATGGCGCGCGGCCTCACAAGCCGTTTGTCCGGTGAGCGCGTGCGCCTCGAGATAGTCGCGAAGCAATTGGGTTTTGTCTTTGTACTTTCGCGTAGCAAGCAACGGGCCGACGACTCCGCGCAACGGCAAATCACGATCGGCGGGCGATTTGTCGCCCAAGCCCACCCGAACGGAAAAGAGAAGGGGAGACTCACTTTCGGACGATGCAAGCGCCGACGGCTCGAAATGCAAAACAGGTTTTTCCTCCAAGAGCGGAAGCAGCGGCGCGAGTTCGTGCCCACCCGGACGCAAAGATTCGAGTCGTTCGGGAGGTACAGTATGCGTCTGCGCATTGATGCGTCGCAACCAGGCGGTGAGTACATTGTTCGGGCCGAAAACTTCTTCGCCTGTTGCAAAACGTGCACTGCGAATCAAGGCACTGTAATAATAATCGGTGCTATCGGAAAGGCAAATGCCGACGCACACGCGATTATCCATCTTGTAGTGCGACGTGGCCAAGGCACCAATGCGGTGGACATAGAGTTCCCCGAAATGATTGAGTTGGCGTTCGTTCTCATGCACATAAGCATCTTCGAAAACACCGGCTCGATAGAAATAACTCTCCAATTCGAGAGGACGACATTCGACTCCATAAACTTCGAACACTCCACCCTTCAACAAAAAGGCGGTGATCTGCTGAAGAAGCATTACCACTTCATCGCGAGCAGTGACGGTGCGAAGCGCCGAGCATGCGGTTTGAAAATCCATATTCATCTATTTTCTTTTCCACAAAGTTAGTAATTTCCGAGAATTGCCTTCCCCTTTTCATCTACAAAAGCTACTCGCGCTGCATCTTCGTTCCTTTCCGCCCTCCCTCGTCGCCATTGGCTTGACAGTGATGCAGGCTACTGAAATGGTGGCGAATGTTTCGACAACAGTTTCACCTTGCGCCGGCAATCCTTCGCTCAAAGTCGACAGCGCCCGCGCCCTCCCTCTCGTGCGCGTACACACTCGGCGTGAGAAAACCGATACGGAAACGCCGACATTGCGCTTTTCGCAATCGGGCGAAGCACTGCAGCGTCTGCCGAGTAGTACGGCGGCCGATGTGCTTCGTGCCCTGCCCACCGTGTGGGTGCGCAGTTTGGGAGGATATGGCACGGCGACGACTGTAGGCACCCGCGGACTCGGCGCCACACACACCGCGGTGATGGTCGACGGCCTTCCGCTGGGCGATGCCGAAAGCGGCACGACGGATGTAGCGCGCTTTGCACCGCATCAACTCGAAGGCTTGCTGATCGATGTGGGCGACGCTCCGGAGCTGCTCTCTCCCGTCCGTGCTTTGGGGGCAGCCACCTTACAATTCACGACTCCGCGGCGCCCTCTGCGCATTTGGACGGCGATGGGCGCTTTCGGCTATCGAAGTGCCGGCGGAAGTGCCCACCTTTCCACACCGATCGGCCGACTGGGTTTTCAACTGGACGGAAAACGGGCCGACAACGACTACCCTTTCGTTTTCGACAACGGAACAATGCGCGAACATCGGCGACGCACTTGGGCGCAAACCCAAAGTTGGACACCGGCCGTGCGCTGGATGACACCCGACAGGCTGAAAGTCGGCAGTGGCGAACTGGGGGTTCGCGGTCACTACACCCAACGGCAATTACCCGGTGCGACGTTGCTCTACGCTGTGCGCGAAGGCGAACGTATGGACGATGACGAAACAGCCGTGCACGGAAAGTGGCAGCTACGGCGAAAGACGTGGCAATGGAAGGTGGCCGCACAAGCCATGTTCCATCAAAAAAGATACGAAGATCGCGATCGCCAATACCCCGGCGGTGTGCGACAAGACGACTATCGGCAACGCGAATACTGGTTTTCGACGGGCGTGGAGCATCATATATCCCCCCATTGGCAATGGGCGTATGCGGTCGATGCGACTTGGGCTACACTGCACCAAACGGGACAAGCCGAACGCGAAGTGGGACGAATGAGCCTACAACAAGCCCTCTCTGCACGCTACCACCGTACACGAGGATCCGCAACGCTTCGCCTTTTGCGCCACGACTTCTTCAACACGGCGCGCAATGCCGACCCAACCAACTTGGGAACGGCCAACAACGTGGGGAGTTTTGGTTTGCAAGGGACGGCGCACGCCGACTTGTGGCGCACCCCGGCCACTCGAGTAAGCCTTCGCGCGACGGCGCAGTCCACTTTTCGCGCTCCGACGTTCGCGGAGAACTATTATTTCCGTTACGGCAACACGCAACTGCGCAACGAACGCGCGCAACGCTTGAACTTCGGTCTCGTCGGTGCGTATGCTGTCGGACTTTGGCAGGTGCAGGCTTCGGCAGACGCCTTTGCCGATCGAATCACGGACGGTATTGTGGCCGTACCGCTCACACCGGCCATTTGGCGCACCGAGAATTTAGACCAAGTGCGGGCTTCTGGACTTGATGTGACCGCCAATGTGCGCTACGCTCGCGAAAAGCGCACCGCAATCGCGGCAACGGGACATTGGTTGCTGTGCCGAACCCTCGACCGGTCGACACCTCACTCACGGAGTTACAACCTGACGCTCCCTTATCGCCCCACTCATCAAGGATATTTCGCGGTGGAAGCCGCACACGGCGCACTCGGTCTTTCGACCTCGCTCGCCTACACCGGCGAACGGTGGTCGACGCCTCAACATCTCGCTGTTTCGCGCCTACCGGCCTTTACCGAATGGAATGCGGCGCTGTGGTGGAAACGCTCCCTCGGCACTTCGACCCTGACCTTGCGCGCCACGCTGATGAACCTCACTGATGCACAACGCGAATACGTCCGCGGCTACCCGCTACCGGGAAGAACGTGGACGTTCAACGCGACTTTCGACTTATAATTATAGTATTTATCTTCATCACTTCGCTTATGTTTTTCTCTTCCCGCCTTGCTCTACTCCGTGTTGGCCTGCTTCTCGTCACCGGAGCATTACTTTTCAACGCTTGTACCGACGACGAAAAAGAAACTCCGCGCCAACCGGAGACAACCGCTCCCACGACGGCGCAAGTACTGGTGCTCCACCAAGGCAACCAAGCCACGAAATTGCCCGGAGGCTACTCGCTGATCGACACGCAACGACAATCTGTGACAGCAAACGCCTTTCTCACGAACAATGGTAAACAGCTCGGCGAAACTCCGCAAGAGGCGATTCTACACGGGACGAAAATCTACATTCCGTGCCACGGCAGTAATTTAGTGCAGGTGGTGGATGCTGCTTCTCATCGCCTGCTCAAATCCATTCCCACGCAAGCCCCGGAAGGTGTGGCCGCGCAGGGGAAATACGTTTTCGTCACGAACAATGACGGCTTTCTCTCACGCATCGACACCGCTTCGCTCGCCGTCGATCTCCAAACCGCGGTCGGCCCCAACCCCGCCGGCGTGCTGGCACTCCATAATTATATATATGTAGCGATCAGCGACGGATATAATTACAATGACGGATATAAAAATGGGTTCAAGGTCTTGAAAGTGCGCCCAAACACCCTCGGCATCGTCAGCGAAATTCGCGTCGGGATGAATCCGACAAAACTCTATAAAGACGATTTCAACCACGTTTTCGTCGCCTGTCAGGGCGACTACGGCACGCACGCGGCGGAAATTTGGAAGATCAACGAGAACGACGAAGCCACTTCTTTTGCGGCGGCCAATTTCGCAGCCGTCGACGGGCACCGCATTTATTTGGTACGCTCCACCACAGATTGGACAAGCGGAAAGACGACCGTAACCTATGATGTGCGCGACACGCGTACAGGAGCAGCGATTGCTTCGAACTTCGGACAGGTACAACAGCCCATCGATCCAACAACAATTGCCGTTGATCCTCACACGAAGTATATATATATTGCGTCGCGCGGCACGCTCGATCCCAAAATCCGCTTTACCGAACCCGGCACCGTGAGTGTTTACACCCCCGAAGGCGATTTTCTACATCGCTACAACGTGGGGATCGAACCCTGCTCGCTCCTCTTTCTGAAGAAATAAGGCAGGCATTGGTCAAGCCCCGCGGCGAATTTGGCTATGTCGACCTTTCTTCCTACTTTTGTCTGTAGTCTATCCTCTTCTCTATGCGCGTTCTGATCCTCAACACCAGCGAACGAACCGGCGGAGCGGCTGTTGCCGCCTCTCGCCTGCACGCAGCGTTGACCCACATTGGGGTCGAGGCTGAAATGTTGGTGCGCGATCGACAAACGGCTTCCCCACAAGTGCACACTTTCCCGAACCGGTGGCGCATGAAATGGGCTTTTCTGCGAGAAAGATTGGGCATTTTCTTCCATTTGCACGGCCGTCGAAAGCAACTTTTCGCTTTGGATACGGCCGTGACCGGAGGGAAGGTGACGGAAACAGCGGCCTATCGCCGAGCCGACGTCATTCATTTGCATTGGATCAACCAAGGTCTGCTCTCCCTCGACGAGTTGAAACACATACTCCGCGACGGAAAAACGGTCGTGTGGACGATGCACGACATTTGGCCCGTGACCGGTATCTGTCACTTGGCATTGTCCTGCACGAACTACCGCCAATCCTGCGGAACGTGCCCCTATCTCCCCCACGGAGGTGCGCCGCGCGATCTCTCTCATCGTATATGGAAGAAGAAACAGCGGATCTATTCGGCCGGCACCCTGACTTTCGTGGCGTGCAGTCGCTGGTTGGCCGACGAAGCCCGCAGCGCCTCGCTCACTCGCGAACAAACGGTGGTCAATATTCCCAACCCGATCGACACTGCCGTCTTCGCTCCACAAGATCGTACCGCTGCCCGCGCACAACTCGGACTGCCCACCGATCCTTCCCTGCGCATTGTCCTCTTTGTCGCCCAGCGCATCACAAATCTCAACAAGGGCATGCCCTATTTGGTGGAAGCGTTTCGTCAATATCTCTCACACTATCCGGAACACCGCCACAACACCGCCCTCTTCATTCTCGGCGGCGAGGCTGAAGAGTTCCGCTCGGCTTTCGACGTTCCCGTATTCACAACGCCTTACACCTACGATGTCGAAACGATCGTTCGGATTTACAACGCCGCCAACCTCTTTGTGCTTCCCTCCATTTCCGAGAATCTACCCAATACAATCATGGAAGCGCTCGCTTGCGGTATTCCCTGTTTGGGTTTCCGCATCGGAGGTATTCCGGAAATGATTGATCACGAGCGCAATGGTTATGTCGCAGCCGCAAAAGATGCCGAAGATCTCAGCGCCGGCCTGCATTATCTGCTCGATTTGGCCGATCCCGACCAACTCGCGCAAGCCGCTCGTGAGAAAGTGCTCCGCGATTATTCCTTCACTGCCGTCGGGCAGCGCTATCTCTCCGTTTATCAACAAGCCCTCGACGCAACCGCTCACCGCGATTCGCCGGAAACCTCTCGCTTATGATTCGTTTTACCGTCGCCACCGTTTGTTACAACGCCTCCTCCACGCTGCGCCGCACCTTGCAGAGCGTGGTCACTCAAGAATATCCGCACATCGAGCACCTTATAATCGACGGCGCTTCGAAAGACGACACCGCGCAGTTGGTGCAACAATACCTTGCGCTTTATGAAGGCATCGAAGACGGCCGCACCCTCGTGTTTCGCTCCGAACCTGACAAGGGACTCTACGATGCGATGAACAAAGCACTCCTTCAGGCCACCGGCGACTACATTCTCTTCCTCAACGCCGGCGACAAGTTCCACACGTCCACCACCTTGTCCGACATCGCCGCGCAACTTCCCGCGTCCTCCGACCACAACACCCTCCCCGCCGTGCTCTATGGCGACACGCATTTGGTCGACGACAACGGTAAGTTTTTGCGTGCCCGCCGACTTTCGCCTCCAGAACAACTTCATTTGCACGATTTTGTCAACGGTATGCTCGTGTGTCACCAAGCGTTTTTCGCCCGCACCGACCTGGCTCGCATCGAACCCTACAATCTCAGCTATCGCTTCTCGGCCGACTACGATTGGTGCATCCGCTTAATGCAACAAGCCGAGCAGCGCGGTCTTTCTTTACACAACACTCATTTGGTCGTCGCCGACTATCTCAGCGAAGGCCTCACCACCCGCCACCACAAAGCCTCCCTTCGCGAGCGTTTTCGCATCATGGCACACCATTATGGTCTGTTCACCGCGCTCGCTCACCACGCTTGGTTTGTGATTCGCGCATTGATCAAACGATGAAATCCCACGACTTCGAATCCCTCTATCGCCGTGCCAGTGCCAACTGCGCCCGTCGCGAAACTTGTCGCGGTGACTTGGAGAAGAAATTCCGCGCCGCCGAAATCGAGCCCGACCTCATCGACCGCGTACTCGACCGACTCGAACAGGAAAAGTTCATCGACGAACAGCGTTACGCCCACGCCTTTGTGCACGACAAAGCCGCCTTCGCCCGTTGGGGACGGCTCAAAATCCGCAACGCCCTGCGACTCAAAGGGATCGACAAGCACCTTATCGACATCGCCCTCGAAGAAGAAATCGACGAAAAGACCTATCGACAAACGCTCCGAGAACTGCTTTCCGCCAAACTCCGTTCACTCAAATTCGATCCCTCCGACCGCCGTGCCAGTTATTTGGCAGCGCAGAAACTCGCTCGCTTCGCCGCTTCCCGCGGATTTGAGGCTGAGGCTGTGTTTCGTGAGATCGAGCACCTCAACCGCCTATGAAACACGCCCGTTTATTGCTCCCGCTGCTCTTTACTGCAAGTAGTTGGCTCGGTGCTCACCATCTCTCCACTCCAACATCGGCAACTCGTAATGCCATGGAGGGAATCGGTAACGCAAAGACGACTGCAACACCGCGAGACACCGCAGCCTATCGTCGTGAAGTCAGCAAAGCCTTCGCCGCACTCCGCCACGACTCACTCTCCGCCGCCCAGCGTGCGCTCGAAGCCGCCCTCTCCCACGATCCCGATGCGGCAGGCAATGATGTTTTACGCTTCAACATCGCCAAAATCTTGATGGCACGTCACCAATGGCACGATGCCGAACAACGATTGCGCGCCCTCCTCACGCGGCGTCCCGACTACAGCGAAGCGCGTGTCGCACTCGCCCAATGCCTCGCCGGCGGCGGACAAGATCACGCCCTCGTGCAATGGGTCGATACCCTCACAATCGCCGCCAAGGTCAGTACCGCCGCCAACCCCCTCACCACCGACGAGCGCAACACCCTCCTCTTTCTTCAAAGTGAAGCCTATGCTCGGTTGCACCGGGACGAACAAGCCCTCGCCGCTCTGCGCGAAGTGCTGAAAACCGATCGCCGCAATGCCCGCGCCCACAGCCTCATCGCCCTCCACCTCTATGAGCGCGGACAGCGAGACGAAGCCCTTTTGCATCTCGGCACGGCCTTGATTCACGGCGCAGACGATGAAACGGCGCTCGCCGTCGGCGCGGATCTCGCCGAACGCGAAGGCGACAAAGCCACCGCCCTCGAGCGACTCGCCCGACTGCTCCTCCTGCGTCCCAACGACCGCGACTTACAAGTGCACCGCGCGAAATTGCTCCTCGATCTCGGCCGGCGCGCAGCAGCCCGTCACCAACTCGACAGCATTCGTGCCGCCGCCGGCGATGAAGCCGCCGAACAACTCCTCCCCCTCTACCACCGTCTACGTTAAACGTCCGTTCGACCTCCCGAAATCCCGCCCATGCGCTTTTTCCTCTCCCTCCTTTTCACTCTCTTCCCCCTCCTTACAGCAGCCCAAGCCCCATCTGCCCCCATCGCGCCCCCGTCGCGCGGCATTCGTGCCGTGTGGCTCTGCACCTACAGCGGACTCGACTGGCCCGGTCGCCACTATGCGCGCACCGAAGCCGAAGCCCGCGACCAGCGCGCACGCCTTTCGCGCATCTTCGACGGACTGCAAGCCGCCGGCATCAACACCGTACTCTTTCAAACGCGCCTGCGCGCCACCGTGGCCTACCCCTCGCAGATCGAACCTTGGGACGGTGCATTCTCCGGCACCCCCGGTGTAGCGCCGCCCTACGACGTGTTGCGCTTCGCCATCGACGAAGCCCACCGCCGCGGCATGGAGTTGCACGCCTATCTCGTGGCCTTCCCCGCCAACACGCTCCCCGACGCCAAGCGCCTCGGCCGACAAGCCCTGCCCGCCCGTCATCCCAAACTCTGCACCCGCGCCGGCGATAAATGGCACCTCGATCCCGGGGTGCCCGGCACCGCTGAATACTTGGCCGAGATCGTGCGCGAAATCGTCAGCAACTACGACGTCGACGGCATTCACCTCGACTACATTCGCTACCCCGAGCCCTCCATTCCCTTTGACGACCGCCGCACCTATGCACGCTACGGACATCAGCTCCCCAAAGCCGAGTGGCGACGCGAGAATGTGAACCGCACCGTGCAACTCATCAGTGAAACCGCGCGTGCCATTCGTCCGTGGGTGAAAATCACCTGCGCCCCCATCGGTAAATATGCCGATCTGCCCGCACAATCCTCGAAAGGGTGGAACGCCCGCGACGCCGTTTCACAAGACGCTCAACTGTGGTTGCGCCGCGGATGGATGGACGGTCTCTACCCGATGATGTATTTCGACGGACAGCACTTCTATCCCTTCGCCGTCAACTGGAAGGAATACGCCTACGGTCGTCCCGTCGTGCCCGGTCTCGGTGCTTACCAACTCGCCCCCGAGGAGCGCAACTGGTCGTTGCTGCAAATCATTCGCCAACTGCGATTCATCCACGCCGAAGGTTTCCCGGGCGAAGCCTATTTCCGCAGTCAGTTCCTGCTCGACAATGTGAAAGGGCTGCTCGATTTCGTACACGACAACTATGCGCGCCCCATGCTACCGCCCGCCATGACGTGGATCGACAGCATTCCGCCCGCAGCGCCGCAACTCCAACGCCGGCGCAACGGCACCGCCCTCCACTTCAGCTGGAACGCTGTCGCCGACGCCACTCCGGTGCACTACAATCTCTATCGCCTCACCGCGAGCGGCCCGGTGGCCGTGGCGCTCCGTCTGTCCGGCACCGCCTTCACTTATCGCCCCGCCCTGCCGTCGCTGCTCGATGCCGACTATGCCCTCACCGCCATGGATGCCTATGGCAACGAATCTCCTCTACACTTCACACATGACCCGCAAAGCACTTCTCCTCGCGTGGTGGGCTATCCTTCCGCTTTTCGCCCTCGCTGATCGCCACCCGCAGCCCACCGACCCGGACACCCTCAGCCCCCGTGTCGAACGCACCCTGCTTTTCGGCGTGGGCTACAACAGTGTCTACGACAGCTATCTCTCGCCCCTCAACTACGGCGGCCCGACGCTCTCCTTCACCCGCATCGGGGAGCGCCGTTGTGGGCAGGAAGGACGCAACACCTTCGTCACCCTCTTTGATCTGAACGGCACGCAAGCCACCAACCCCTCGGGCAACGGCATCGCATGGGATGTGGAAATGCAATTCGATGCCGGTTGGCGCCGACGCCTCACCCCGCTCCGTTCCGCGTGGCAATGGAGTGTGGGGGCACTGGGCGCACTGCATCTCGGCGGCACCTACAATCAGCGCAACGGCAACAACCCCGCCCAAGCGCGCGCCGCGGTCGATGTGGCCTTTTCCACCGCCCTTCGCCACCCCTTCCGGCTCATGGGGCGCCGCTTCGTGTGGAACAGCCAACTCGATGTGCCCCTTGTCGGCGTGATGTTCACTCCCAACTACGGACAGTCGTACTACGAGATTTTCTCCCTCGGCAACACCGACCGCAACGTCATGCCCACCACCCCATTCTCCGCCCCCTCGCTGCGCCTGCTCACCACCTTGAGCATCCCCCTGCGGCGCTCGTGCATCACCGTGGGCTACAAGGCCGACATTCGTCAGAGCCGCATCCACCATCTGGAGCGCCACGCTTGGAATCACACCTTCGTCATCGGCTATTCGCGCTTGGTTCAATTCCCCTTTTTCCAATGAAACATCTCCTTCGCTTCCTCGTGGCGCTGCCGCTCCTGCTCACTTCGCTCACGGCCTGCATACAAGCCGACGAACTCCCCTCCACCCCCCGCGGAGACTTCGAAGCCTTGTGGAAAATCATTGATGAGCACTACTGCTTTTTCGACTACAAACACAAAGAATACGGACTCGACTGGAACGAAGTGCACCGTCGCTATGCCGCACAGATCTCCGATTCCATGTCGAAAGAAGCCCTTTTTCAGGTATTGGGCAATCTCTGCGGCGAACTGCGCGACGGGCATGTCAATCTCTGGACGCCCTTCAACACCGCCCGCTACACCCAATGGTATGAAGCCTACCCCACCAACTTCGACGACTCGTTACAGCGCGTGGTGCTCGGCCCGGCCGACGAACATCGCACCGCCTCCGGCCTCCAATACAAGGTGCTGCCCGGCAATGTGGGCTACATTCGTTGCAGTTCGTTCAACACCGCCATCGGCGAAGGCAATCTGCACGAAATCCTGCGCTACTTTGCCCTCTGCAATGCCCTCATTGTCGACATTCGCAGCAACGGCGGCGGCCAACTCACTTCGGCCGAAACCCTCGCCTCAGCCTTTACCAACCGTACGCTCACCGTGGGCTATCTCACCCACAAGACCGGACCGGCTCACGACGCATTCTCTACACCGAAAGCCGTACGTCTGAGTCCCCTCTCCGGCTTTCGCTGGCAAAAACCGGTGGCCGTGCTCATCAACCGCCGCACCTACAGCGCCGCCAATGCCTTCACCATGTACATGAAGACAATACCGGGCGTGATTTTGGTGGGCGACCGCACCGGCGGCGGCTCGGGGCTGCCCTTCAGTTCCGAACTGCCCGGCGGATGGAGCATACGTCTTTCGGCCAGCCCCACACTCGATGTGAACGGCGAGCACACAGAATTCGGCATCGCCCCCGATGTGCGCAGCCACCTCGGCGTCAACGACCGCCTCAACGGCAAAGACAGCATGATCGAAACGGCAGTGCACGAACTCCGCGCGCGCCACGACTCTCTGTCGAAAGCCGCTGCTCTACGCTAACCCCGACACACTGCGTCAACCACCCTCCGGCCATCGCGCCGAGAGCGTTGTTGACGCTTTATTTTTACCCTTTAATGAATCCATCGTCGACGAAAAGCCCATGCGTTTTCCACACGATTTTGCGACGGCACGCGAGGGTGAAAACGGTGAAGCATCATGTCTCCGCACCACAGCTTTTGCGCCGCAAACAAGCGTGCCCAAGACGGGCTCCGGGGTGCGGTCGGTCGCACAGGGGATGAAGGAAAAAACGGGGGCAACTCTTCACAGCCAACCCACTACAGCACAAGCACTTGCTACGATCGGTGAACAAGTGCCCTTTCGACAGGGAGGCACGTGAGCAAGCGCGTCGTGTACGCGAGACGAAGCGACGAGACGTCCCGAGGTGCATGACACTCCCGCCGACGGGTGCATCGATTTTCAGCATTGGGCCTGAAAAGGCGTCTTCTTTTCGTGAAAACCCCACTGTTTTTCTCATCAAGTTGTGGGGTTTTCGAAGCGAGTTGTCCACCTTCCTATTCCCTCTCCCTGCCTTCGTTTTTGATCACCCCCGCCGGTTCAAAAAAGCGGCGCGGGAAGCCGCTTATCGCTTAACTACTGCACGAAAACTTTGAATTTCGTCGACTTTTTTCTAAAAAGCCAAAGTAGAAGAGCGACAAAATGCAAGAAATGCTCGGCAAACAAGGACGATTTCCAAGCGCAAATCTGCTATGTCTAGTTTTTTTTCTCTATCTTTGTCGCACGAACACTGTGCACAAAACTTCCGTGTCCCTTCTGTTTTCGATGGGGAGGCGCATGGAAGTTGCGTTGTGTTTCATCGAATTATCTCTATGTCTAACTTTAATGTTAAATCTTCAATGAAAAAGGTTTGCAATTTGTTTGCAGCGGCCACTCTCTTGGTAGCCGGTGCAACAAGTGCGTCTGCTCGTCATTGGGGTGCTGACGTCAACGCAGGTGCAGTTACCAGCATCGTAGCGGGACAAACGTATGTGCTTCAGCCTGCGTTTGCCGAAGCTGCCAATGGCAACTGCTTCCTCGCCGGACAGAAGTTCACCACCACGACCAGCCTGACGCTCGACAACGTTTTTGTCTTTGAAGCTGCAGGTAACAACACCTTCTACCTCAAGCGTCATGGCTTAAACGAAAACCAGTATCTTGCAGATCCTTCGAACCAAAACTTCTACACCTCCGCAACGGATCGTGCATGGAAGTTCGAAGTGAAGCAGATCACTGAAACCCGCAATTCGGAATACTCCTACGACTGGAAGCATGCCAAGGCCGACGGCACGGACACGACGGAGACTATCAAGGGGGTACGCGCCTACGTCGAAGAAGCCAAAGCCAACGGCACGCCGCTCGACATGAGCACCTTCACGTTTGTGCAGGCTGACAACGCCATCGTACTCGTTTCGACCGAGTCGAAGAAAAAGGACGATCCGTACAGCGAGTACAACTTCCTCCTCACCTGCCCCAAGACTTCGCTCAACGGCGATGCCGGTAAGGGTACGGACTACAACCGCAACGCTTGGTTGGTGTATGCCGTCAACCAGCTCTCGGCTAAGGAAGATCTCCAAGCTGTGATCGCCGAATCGCTCGGTGCCAACTTCAACGTGGATGAATTCTCCGAAAAGTTCCCCCGCGGTAACAACATCGGTGAGTACAACAAGGCGAAGTACGACGCCTTCATGGCACTCTACACCAAGGCTCAAGAGATCCTCAACGGTGGCGCAACGGCTACCGACGACGAGATCGATCAGCTCGTGGTAGATCTGCCCAAGGCTTACACGACCTTCACCACTTCGGGTAAGGTGCTCGAGCCCGGCTACTACATCCTCACCTCTTACCGCTCGCAGGGTACCGGCTATGACGACGGTGCACTTTACGACGGTGGTGCTGTGAACGACAAGGACAAGCAACTGCATTGGACTTACAAGGGTGGCGACATCACTTACAAGAAGGATGCAGCGCTCGACTACAAGAGCCTCAAGTACATCTGGAAGGTAACGAAGAACGACGCTAAGCCCGGTTACTTCTTCTTCCAGAACTTGGCAACCAACCGTTACGTAGGTACAGCTGAGAACATCACGTCCAACGGCGGTATCGTTCCCAGTGCTCGTATCGAAATGACGGATGCAGCTGAGGCTTCCTACAACATCGTGACCAGCCGCAACTATCCCGGTTACTTCTGCTTCTACTCGCCCGACCTCTGGCGCGGTAAAGGTAAGTATTGGGGCTACGACGGCGGCGATCGTTGGGACTTCGGCGGTGTACACACCGGTAGTGACCACAACGGTACCGTAGTTTGGGACTGGCAGGCTGACGGTTCGACCTTCAAGGCGCGCACCATCACCGAGCAGGAAGTACAAGACCTCCTCAAGAGCGCCGAACAAGACATCAACAACGAGAAGGCACAAAAGCTCATCGCCGAGGCACAAGCTGCCTACGACAAGGGCTTCGCTTACATGGGTGTTGATGCTTCGGGCAACCGCCTCGAAGAGTCGACCAGCGGTGCACTTACCAACAATGGTTTGATCACCAACGGCGAAAACCTCTCGAGCCCCATGGCTGACAAGGAAGAAGGTGTGGGTGAACAACACAGCCCCGCAGTTCTCCTCGACAGCAACGCCGAAACCTACTTCCACACCAGCTGGCACGGCGGTGACGATGCTTGGAAGGGCAACCACTTCCTCCAATTCAAGCTCGACAACCCCGAGAGCGAACTCCTCCTCAAGTGGGTGAAGCGTAACCACGGTAACGCCAACGGCGGTGCACCCGAAAAGATCACGATCTGGGGTGCCAAGACTGACGCTGCCCTCGAAGCCGGCAAGGCTGAGAAGATGGACCAAGACGGCAACGTGGTAACCGACGAAAACGGCAACAACGTCGTTGACTTCGACGCTTGGAAGAAGAACAAAGGTTGGGATTCGCTCGTTGTTTCTACCTTCAGCTATCCCTACACCGTAACGTGGCAGGACAACAATGGCGCCGATGTGAAGAAGACCAACTTCGCCGGTACGTCTTACTTCAAGCTCCCCGCCGATAAGGGTGCTTACAAGTACTTCCGTATGGAAGTGACCAAGACCGTAGGCAACGGTGAAGCCAGTGGCAACAAGTTCTTCTATGGCTCTGAATTCCGCGTTTACAAAGGCGCTTACGACGGCCAGAACTCGCTCATCGACGCTGTTCCCCAAGCTGACCGCACGGCACTCACCACTGCGATCGCTACGTTGAAGGGCGAACTCAACACCCAGAAGGCGACGAAGGCTTCGATCGAAGCTCTCCGCGCTGCTTACGACCAGTTCCTCAAGAACTACCCCGATCCCACTCGCGTGACGAAGGCCATCGCTGCTGCGAAGGCACTCGAAGCTGCTGCTGAAGAAAGCGGAGAAGTGGGTTACTACGCTACCGGCTCGAAGGCTACTTACAAGACTGCCATCGAAACGGTTGAAAACAAGCTCAAGGCGATCACCGCTACGAAGCAACCCACGGTGGCTCAGGTGAACGATCTCCTTGCTGAACTCGACGCGGCCAACAAGGCTTTCGCTGAGAAGCTCAATGTTCCCGCCGACGGTATCTACCGTATCGTCAGCAAGTCTTCTGAAGCCAGCGTTGAAGGAAACAGCGTAGTGGCCAACACGCCCTCTACGCAGAACTACCTCAAGCTCGACGGCCGCATGAAGGACGGCAGCACCTACAAGGATGTGCCCGACTTCGAAACTCGCCTCGGTGCTTACTGGAAGCTGACGAAGGTGGCCGGTGGTTACACCTACCAGAACCTCTACACCGGTCTCTACCTCGCTCCGAAGGAAGAGAAGGGTACGCGCGTGATGAGCCTCCGCAAGGCCCCCTACACGCTCGACCTCCGCTATGCCAAGACCCCCGGTTGCTTCAACCTCGTGGCTGACACGGCTGACGTACAGGGTAAGGAACACATCTATGTGAACGCCGAACCCGGTTCGAAGAACCTCGTTCTCTGGAACGAAGCCAACGGTAAGGACAACTCAGCCTTCTCGTTCAAGGAAGCTAAGCAACAGCTTGAAGACGCTCTCGATGCTGAATTCTCGCTCCCCATCAAGAAGGGCGTTCCCCAGATCATCACGCTGCCCATCGCAGCTGATCCCGGTGCGAACAACTTCTACACTGTAATCGGTCAGGATGCCAACAACCGCATCCAGCTCAAGAAGCACACGGGTACGCTCGAAGCCGGTCAGGCTTATGTGCTCATCCCCGAAGACGGTGACAATGAAACGGTGATCCTCCTCAGCTCTAAGGCTCAGACGATCGCTACGCTTGCTCCCGTGAGCACGCCTGCTACTCCTGTCAATGGTCTCGTTCCCGTATTCGAAACGACCAAGGTGAACAAGGATAGCGGTGTCTTCAACGCTGATCACTCTAAGGTGCTCCTCTCTGAAGTAGGTGAATCGGTTGCTGCCGGTTCGGGTTACTTCACGAAGATGCCCATGACGACCGAAACCGGTGACAAGTACCTCGAAACCAACGGTACGATCACCACTGTAGGTCGCGTTGTGGCTAACGGTCAACTCGTGAACGCTGTTTACACTCTCTCCGGTGTACGCGTGAAGGATACGAAGCACCTCCCCGCCGGTCTCTACATCGTGAACGGTAAGAAGGTAGTTGTAAAATAAGCCATAAGCTGACTTTACGTCTCACTTTATGATTCGCCGCCCCGTCCTCTCGTAGGACGGGGCGGTTTTGCGTTTCGACAAGAATGCGTAACTTTGCAAGTGGCGCGTTCGACACGCCCTACTCCTTATTATATTATATATCCCCACGCACATTCCCCTATGGCCAAAGAAGAACTCACTCCCATGATGCGGCAGTTTCACGACATGAAAGCGTCGAACCCCGACGCGATTCTGTTGTTTCGCTGCGGCGACTTTTACGAAACCTATTGTGAGGATGCGGTCATCGCCTCGCAAGTGCTGGGCATCACGCTGACGAAACGCAACCAAAAGGGGGCGAACGCCACCACGGAGATGGCGGGTTTCCCGCACCATGCGCTCGACAACTACCTGCCGCGACTCATCCGTGCCGGCTTTCGTGTGGCGATTTGCGATCAACTCGAAGATCCGAAACTCACCAAGAAGCTGGTGAAACGCGGTATCACGGAGTTGGTGACGCCGGGCGTAGCCTTGGGCGACAATGTGCTGTCGAGCCGCGAAAACAACTTCCTCGCCGCCCTACACTTCGGCGCGGCCAACGTGGGGCTCTCGCTCCTCGACATCTCGACGGGCGAGTATCTCGTGGCGGAAGGCGACTCCGAATACATCGACAAACTGCTGACGGGCTTTGCGCCGAAGGAGGTGCTCATCGAACGCGGCGAGAAGGGGAAATTCGAACAACTCTTTTCGGGACGTTATTTCGTCTTCGAACTCGACGATTGGGCTTTCTCCGAAACTTCGGCGCGCACCAAGGTGCTCAAGCACTTCGACGTGCAAAACCTCAAAGGCTTCGGCGTCGATCATCTCCACACAGCCACCACGGCGGCGGGGGCGATTCTCACTTATCTCGAGCAGACGCAGCACCACAACATTGAGCACATCACCCGCATCACCCGCATTGAGGAACAGCGCTATGTGCGACTCGACAAGTTCACGATTCGCAACCTCGAACTGATTTCGACCAACCACGGCGACGGCACTTCGCTGCTCTCCGTGCTCGACCGCACGCTTTCGCCCATGGGAGCCCGCTTGATGCGCCGATGGATGCTCTTCCCGCTGCGGTCGGTGCAAGACATCGAGCGCCGACTGGACAGTGTGGAGCACTTTTTCCGCGAACCGGAATTCCGCGAACTCTGCGAAATGGAGCTCGGCAAGGTGGGCGACTTGGAACGCATCGTGTCGAAGGTGGCGACGGGTCGCATCAACCCTCGCGAGATGCAGCAACTGCGCTGCGCACTGGAGACGGTGGTGGTGCTGAAAAACGCTTGTAAGCAATCGGCGCAGGAAAGTATTCGCCACATCGGCGAACAACTGGATGCCTGCACCACCCTGCGTCAACGCATCGAGCGCGAACTGCGCAACGATCCGCCGCTGACGGTGAACAAAGGACAGGTGATTGCCGACGGGGTGAACGCGCAGCTCGACGAACTGCGCAACATCCAAACCTCGGGCAAGGACTATCTGCTCCAAATCCAAGAACGCGAGATCGCGCGCACCGGCATTCAGAGTTTGAAGATCGGATTCAACAACGTCTTCGGCTACTATATGGAGGTACGCAACACGTATAAGGAGTTTGTACCGCCGGAGTGGATTCGCAAACAGACGCTCGTCAATGCGGAACGCTACATCACGCAGGAACTGAAGGAATACGAGGAAAAAATTCTCGGCGCAGAAGACAAAATTTTGGTGCTCGAGACGCGTCTCTACGGCGAACTCGTGGCAGCGGCCGCCGAACACATCGTGGCACTCCAACGCAATGCACAGGCTTTAGCCGAGTTGGACGTCTATCACTCCTTTGCCCGCTTGGCCATGGCGCAACGCTACGTGCGTCCGGTGGTGGACGAGAGCGAAGTGCTCGACATCAAGGCCGGACGCCACCCCGTGATCGAAACCCTCATGCCGCCGGGCGAAGAATATGTGCCGAACGATGTCTTGCTCGACACCGAGCAGCAACAGATCATCATCATCACCGGCCCGAACATGGCGGGTAAGAGTGCGCTGCTCCGCCAAACGGCGCTCATCACACTGATGGCGCAAATCGGTTCGTTCGTCCCCGCCGACTCGGCACGTGTGGGGGTGGTCGACAAAATCTTCACCCGCGTGGGGGCTTCGGACAATATCTCGGTGGGCGAAAGTACCTTCATGGTCGAAATGAGCGAGGCGGCGAACATCATGAACAACATCACGCAGCGCAGTTTGGTGCTCTTCGACGAACTGGGACGCGGCACCTCGACCTACGACGGCATCTCCATCGCGTGGAGCATTGTGGAGCATCTTCACGAACGGCCGAAAATGCACGCCCGCACCCTCTTTGCCACCCACTATCACGAGTTGAACGACATGGAAGAACGCTTCTCGCGCATCAAGAACTACAATGTCTCGGTGCGCGAAGTAGATCACCGCATTGTCTTTCTCCGCAAACTGGCGCGCGGCGGTTCGGAACATTCGTTCGGTATCCATGTGGCGCGTTTGGCCGGTATGCCCAACAGTATTGTGCAACGCGCCGAAACCATTCTCCACCAACTCGAGACGAACAATGCCGACAACCGACAAGTGCTTCCTGCGTCGGCGGAAAACAATCACACCGACCACGGAAGCAGCGGCACGCAACTCTCGTTCTTCCAACTCGACGACCCGGTGCTCGAAGCCGTGCGCGACGAAATTCTCCATCTCGACGTCAACAACCTCACCCCGGTCGAGGCACTCAACAAACTCAACGACATCCGCAAAATCATCACCGGCTCCTAAGGGCGAAAGTTTCTCGTTTCACGCAAATGTGGAGAGGCTTCCGACATTTACCGCGATGCCGCCATGAGCAGAAGCCTCTTGTTCGAAAGTGCACCTGCCCCTCCTCAACCACCCCAACGCGCGCGTGTACGCGCGCGTCAGGCGTTTTCGTTTTTTTGCCTTCACCTCTTCACTTTACGGCCGTATCTCACTGAAAACAAGCACCTTGCGTGTGAAGGCTTCACTATTCGCCGAAAACCACCTATCTCACTATGGTTCAACGGCTTAAGTGTGAAGGCAGCTACCTTCACCTCGACGCCGCCTGTGAACAGTGGGTCACACGACAAAAATGACGGAGCAAATTGCCCCGTGACACGACGGCGCGGAGGGTGAAGGCAGCAAGCCGAAAAGCGCACCCTCTTGCCTTCACCCACAACACACTGTGCACCAATCTCTTACAAATAAGTTTAACACACATCCATGAAGTGGTATCTTCACGCATAAACCACTTACTATCAATCGATTACAAGCGAAAAAGCACGCGGTGAAGGCAGAAAAACGAAAACTCGCTGAGTGCGCGTAACGCGCGCGCGAGAAGACGGCCGAGCGGTTGCGGCGGCGCAGACGACGGCTGTCTGAAAACGGACTCCTTTTCACCGAAAGCGCGCAACTTTGGCGAGAAAGTCCACCGGTTTCTCCTCCCCCTTCGTACATTCAAAGTTTAGCGTACTGCAATAACTTTACATAAGGTTAGATTGTCGCTTCACTCCATGGGTCGGATGAACCGAAAATCCCCGAAAAGGGGCATTTCGCGCCCAGAAAGATGCACAAAACGCACTCAAATGAGCAAAAAAGGCGCTTTTTATAGGCGAAACCTTTGCCGGTTTGAAGAAATACCACTACTTTTGCAGCCGTAACCTCAGAAATGACTAATTTCTAATCATCAAAATAACAACAACAATGTCTGAAATTGCAGAAAAAGTAAAGGCTATCATCGTAGAGAAGCTCAGCGTTGACGCAGCCGACGTGCGCGAAGAAGCTAGCTTCACCAACGATCTCGGTGCTGACTCGCTCGAAACTGTAGAGCTCATGATGGATCTCGAAAAGGAATTCGGCATCACGATCCCCGAAGAGGAATCTGAGAAGCTCTCTACCGTAGGCGACGCTATTGCTTACATCGAAGCACACGCCGAGTAATCTTGCCTGCGCTCTAAGAGGTGGCCTGAGTGTCATCTCTCCGCAAATGTGCTAATGCGCTACGGTACCCCCTCTGCGGCACCTTGTGCATTAGCACATTTCAGCGTAGCATCTCACGCATCTCCCACTAATCCCCGCACCCTATGGAACTCAAAAGAGTAGTCGTCACCGGTCTCGGTGCCATCACCCCCGTCGGCAACACCCTCGAAGCTACGTGGAACAGCCTCATTAACGGCGTTAGCGGCGCAGCACCTATCCAAAGCTTCGACGCTTCACGGTTCAAAACGCACTTTGCCTGCGAAGTGAAAGACTTCAAGGCAGCAGATTTCATTGACCGCAAAGAGATTCGCAAAATGGATCTCTATGAACAATATGCAGTCGTGGCGGCAATGCAAGCTGTACAAGACAGCGGTCTGGACCTCGAAACGGTCGACAAAGACAACATCGGCGTGGTACTCGGAGTGGGCATCGGCGGTATCCATACCTTCGAAGAACAAATCAGCGAATATGCCCTGACTCAAGAAGAGAAAGGTCCGCGATTCAACCCCTTCTTCATCCCCAAGATGATCGCCGACATCGCTTCCGGACAGATTTCGATCATGTACGGATTCCATGGTCCCAACTATACCACCACTTCGGCCTGCGCGTCTTCTACCAACGCCATCGCCGACGCTTTCAACCTCATTCGCCTCGGCAAGGCGAACGCCATCATCACCGGTGGTGCAGAAGCAGCCATTTCGCCCGGCGGACTCGGTGGCTTCAATGCCATGCACGCCCTCTCCACCCGCAACGACGACCCCCAACGCGCCAGCCGTCCCTTCAGCAAGAGCCGCGACGGTTTCGTGATGGGTGAAGGTGCCGGTATCCTCGTGCTCGAAGAACTCGAACACGCCAAGGCTCGCGGCGCGAAGATCTATTGCGAACTCGCCGGTGCCGGTATGAGCGCTGACGCTCACCACCTCACGGCTTCGCACCCCGAAGGTCTCGGCGCGAAACTCGTGATGCAGCGCGCACTCGAAGACGCCGGTCTCCAACCCGAAGACATCGACTACATCAACGTGCACGGTACGTCCACGCCCGTCGGTGATGTTTCGGAGGCGAAAGCCATCACGCAACTCTTCGGTGATCACGCCTACAAACTCAACATCTCTTCCACCAAGTCGATGACCGGTCACCTCCTCGGAGCCGCCGGCGCTGTTGAAGCCATCGTTTGCTGCCTTTCGGTGAAGAACGACATCGTGCCGCCTACCATCAACCACGATGAGGACGACCGCGACGAAAACATCGACTACAACATGAACTTCACCTTCAACAAGGCTCAGCAACGCACCGTACGTGCAGCGCTCTCCAATACTTTCGGATTCGGCGGACACAATGCCTGCTGCATCGTCAAGAAGTATCAAGCCTGAGAAGACTGAATGCAACACATCCCCACGAGGGAACACACGAAACATAGCGATTGTACGCTTGGTTGTTACACCCGTAATGACCAAGCGTACAAAACTATTTTTCGCGCCCTCGTCGCGATGAGTTCGCCTGTCCTCCCCTCCCATTATGAAAAATCTATTCGACCGAGCCAAACTCTTCTTCTCCAAAGACCGAGAGTTTCGTTCTGCCCTCTACGACATCATGGGCTTCTGCCCGCACAACATCGATCTCTATCGCACGGCCTTCGCCCATAAGTCGCAAGAGTATCGTTCCAAGAAACTCGGCAACAAACCGCTCAACAACGAGCGCCTCGAATTTCTCGGCGATGCCGTCCTCGAAACCGTCGTCAGCCACATCGTCTACCGACACTTCCCCAACAAGCGCGAAGGTTTCCTCACCAACACGCGCTCTAAGATTGTATCGCGCGAATCACTCGGCCGTCTCGCCAAGGAATTGCACATCGATCGCCTCATTCAGAGCCAAACCCACAGCCGCACCCACAACTCCTACCTCGGCGGCAACTCCTTCGAAGCGCTCATGGGCGCCATCTACCTCGACCGAGGTTTTCACTACGCCTTCCGCTTCGTCGAAAAACGCATCATCGGCGCCGTCCTCGATCTCGAATCTGTGGCGAGCAAAGAAGTGAACTTCAAGAGCAAGCTCCTCGAGTGGAGCCAGAAAAACCGCATCCGACTCGAATTCAAAGACACTGCCGCCGACCACGACAAAGCCAACGGCCCCTCCTTCCTCACCACCGTCGTCATCGAAGGACTCTATGCCGGCGAGGGCAAAGGCTACTCCAAGAAAGAGAGTCATCAGGCTGCGGCCAAAGACGCGTTGACCAAACTCCGCCGCGAACCCCAATTCCTCGATAGCGTCTTCCGCGCGAAGGAAAAGCGCACGGCGATGGGTGCCGAAGAGTTTTTCGTGCTCCCCAAAATTGACGAAATCGAAGCGGAAATCGCCCAAGAACAAAGCGAAGGCAACAGCGGTCGCAAGGAACAAGGCCGCGGCGAACGCAACCGCAAAGACCATCGCGGCGAACGCAACGAAAAGCGCAACGAACGTCAAAAGGACAACCGCGAAGAAAAGAACGCTGAGCGCCGCAACGGCAAAAACCGCGGCGAACAGCGCAATGAACGCCACGAGGCGCGCAACGAACAAAGCGAAGAAACGCCCAAGCATCAAACAGAGCGCAACACGGAGCGCAAAGAGCGCAGAAGCAAAAACGCTGAAGCGCGCAAAGAACGTGAGGGGCGTGAGGAACGTCGCCAATCCGCCGAACGCAACAACGACGATCACGCCAAGAAGGCGCCGGTGGCTGACCATCAGTCCACGGAAAAGCGCAACGAATCCGCGCAAGCGAAGGAAGCCGAGGTGCAACCCACACCGGCTCCTGAGCGTGTAGAACAACCGAAAGTGGAAGTTCCTGCGCCGCAGCACGAACCGGCTCCCGACGTGCAAGAAGCACCCGCCGTTGAGACGCCGCAAGCAGTGGAAGCCGTTGCCGAAACCACCCCAGCGGTATCTCCCACTCCGCAGGTTACTGTGCCCGCCACAGAAGAAGCTGCCACGACAGCGCCTCAACCGCAGGTTGCCTCGAAGCACACCACCGACCAATCGCTGCCCGACACGCCCAACATCCTGCCCCAATCTGACCGGATAGAAGCGCAAGGTACGGAAACGCCGGCAGCAGTCGAAAAGTCTGCTCCCGCAGAACAGACGGCCGTTTTCGCTCCTATGGAACTTCCGGCCGAAGCCGTGAGCGCAACCCAAGAAGCGTCCGTACAAACCTCGACACGCGAAGTGGAAGAGCAACACACGACCGCCAACACAGCGCAGTCCGAACCACGCACTCCCGAAGTGCCCGTGACCGCTCCCCACAGCGAAACACGCGCAGAAGAGGTATCCACCGTGACCGCACCTGAGGTTGAGCCATTCGAAGCATCACCGCTCGATGCCGAAGTCGCGCCCACCGAAAGCGAGCTGATCGAAATAGAGCTTACGGAAACGCCCGCACCGCGCACAGAGCAACAGAAGAAGCGTGCACGCCGTCAGAACAAGGCACAAAACGCAGCCGGCTACACCAACACCACGCTGCCCCCGGCCGAACAAAGCCGACGTGCCGAAAAGGCTGAGCGCAAACAGCGCGAAGAAGCCCACCGCCGCGCCGTGGAACGTGCGCACAGCGAACTTGCCGAAGCGCTGGACACGACCAATGAAGCGCTGGACAATGAGCCGGAAGAAGCCCAACCTGCAGCACGCCGCAACAACCGTCGCCGCCGCGGCGGAGCACGTCGCCGCAAACCCGGACGCAACAACGAAGGCAACGGCACAACGCAGCACGAAGGCGGCGACAACTGATGCCGCTGCCCCCAACTTCACCCAACTCCTAAAAAGAAAATCAACACCATGGCATACATGACCCAAGAGGGTTACGATAACCTCGTGACCCAGCTCCGCCGTATGGAGCAAATCGACCGCCCGGCCGCCTCGGCCGCCATCGCTGAAGCTCGCGACAAAGGCGACCTCTCCGAAAACGCTGAATACGACGCAGCAAAAGAAGCACAGGCCATTCTCGAAAACAAAATCAACGAGCTCAAAGCTACCATCGCGGCAGCCAAGATCATCGACACGTCGAAACTCCGCACCGACATCGTGCAGATTCTCTCTACCGTCGAGATGAAGAACGTGAAGGTCGGCGCCAAAATGAAGTACACCATCGTTTCGGAAAGCGAAGCGGATCTCCGCGCCGGTAAAATTTCGAGCACCACGCCCATTGCTCAAGCTCTCCTCGGCCACAAGGTCGGCGACGTGGTCGATGCACAAACGCCCCGCGGCGTCATCCAGCTCGAGATTCTCGACATCTCTGTCTAAGCAAAACAAGTGGTGCAACTCACTCGGTCGTTTCCTCCCAATTCGAGTTGCACCCTTATATAGAACATTCATCCCGCTCAGCACCAAAAGTCCTGAGCGGGATTTTTCATTTGCAAAAAACGAGAGCAGAGATTATTTTTCTGAGTTGCAACAGTCAGCGCCGAGAACTCATCTCCTCAATCGAATAGAGGCAACAAGTGTAACGAAGGTTTGCGCAAGCAGTAGAGCATAACAAATCGCCGGCATGGTGGCTCTCACCGATCACTTCTTCCGCAACTCCCAAAAGGCCACTGCCGAAGCCGCAGCCACGTTGAGCGAGTCCACATTGTGATACATGGGGATGCGCACCGTGTAGTCGGTGCTTGCGATCACCGTGTCGGCCAGACCGTCGCCCTCCGTACCCATCACGAGCGCCAAGCGCGGTTCGGCCTTCAAGGCCGGATCGTCGAGCGAAATCGACCGATCGGTCAGCGCCATGGCCGCCGTTCGGAAGCCCAGTGCCTGCAACTCTGCCACCGGATCGGACGACCAAGCCCAAGGCACGAGAAACACGCTGCCCATCGACACGCGCACCGCACGGCGATTGAGCGGGTCACAAGCCGTGCGCGAAAGCACCACGGCGTCGATGCCCAAAGCGGCGGCCGAACGGAAGATCGCGCCGATGTTGGTAGCGTCGGTCACCCCGTCGATCACGCACACGCGCGCCGCATCGTGCACCACTTCTGCCACCGACGTTTCGGGACGGCGGCGCATGGCACAAAGCACACCGCGGGTGAGGGTGTAGCCCGTGAGCTGCGCCAAGAGTTCGCGCGGCCCGGTATAGACGGGGATGTCGCCACAACGGCTGAGTACATCGGCCGCATCGCCCGTGAGATGCCGCTCCTCGCAGAGCAGCGAGAGAGGTTCATAACCCGCATCGAGCGCCACATGGATCACCTTCGGACTTTCGGCGATGAACACGCCCCGCGAGGGATCGACTTTGCTGCGCAACTGCGCTTCAGTCAAGGCACTATAAACCTCTACGCCGGGATCGGACAAGGAGTTGAGATGAAAGATGGGCATACGGGAGTCTTTTTTCGCAATCAGTTGTTGAAGAGAAACGTCCACGACCACCGGCACGCACACGCGCCGCGGCCGCATCGGGACTTGGTGTTGCAAAGTTAGCCGAAAATATCTGCTCGCACCACCCTACTCCACGCAAAAGTACGCACGCGATGTGCACACGTGGGGAATGTCGAGTCAATAGGGAAGTGCAAAAATAGACTATTCTATGGGGGCATCTGACATGGGAATGATGCGGCAATCGTTCAGGGCATAATAACCGTAGCCCAAAGTATCTTTCATCCCTAAAACCACAGGTAAGCATCTTTATTATCAATGCCCTGGGCAGTCGTACCTTGCCGGAATACCGGTTCTGTAACAATGATTGCGCCGGCCTTTTTTATCAGCTGCTGCACTTGATACAACGAGGTATTCTCGGGAGTAGCTACCATTCGCTTTTTTTCACCGGAAGAACCTTGAGGATAAAAGACCTATACTCTTCATTGGAAAATTCAATCCTTTGTATGATATAAATAGAGGATTGATCGTGCTTGCTGAAATATAGATTTATACCTCTATCCAGAAAAAAGACTCGATGCTCATTGTCCCCATACTCTCTATAATGTATGCCATACTGTCTTAAGATTGCAGATACGTATTCTTTTTCTATGCCAAGCCGTCTTATAGCTCTCCTTTTTTTTAATAGCAATTGCGAAGAATACCTCAAACAAATCGCTGCAGCTTGATGTTTCTTGGGGTCTATCGTTCGTTCCAGGACGAGATGTTTACATAGCTTCACGAACTCAACTATGTATTCTCCTTCGAGAATAAATTCCCACTTCATCCTTTCTATGAGTAAAGGATTTCGTTCATATTCCTCAATGTAACGGATAATATGAGTGAACGTCCAATGCTTTTGCGACATCTTGTAATCCCTGTTTACGTGACAAATCAGACCCTGTAAATGTCTCTTCTGCCATTCGTGCAATATTAAAGAGTAGAGTGTAGAGTCAAACGGCAAGTGCAAAAATAGACAATCCTTTTGTAGAACTCTGCTTGGGGTGTTTCAAACTTTAGCTTTTATCCGGGACTACTGTTGATTTTCTTTTGTATGCTCGCCATCTTTTTACCGGAGAAAACATCGAAGATGGCTTGCACGTTCAGATCCGAAGTGCAGGAGCAACTCGCGTCGTGTACCGCCCCAACACAACACTCCCGCCGTGTAGGAACACGACGGGAGTGGGCGTTATGATGAAAGAATATCAACAATTTAGGGTTGAGCGCGACGACCGGAGGTCACGACAAGCGGAGTTTGCACCGTGGAGGTGTCATCGGCCGAGGTGCCGCGGTAGGCACTCCAGCTCCAAGCGACATTGTCGTAATCGTAGTAGTCGCCGGAATAGGTGTTCCAACCCGTGAAACTCAGGTTGCGCAGGCTGAAACGGAAGTTCGAATCTCCGGCACGTCCCGTGAAGAGACTGTTGCTCAAATAGTAGTCGTAGATGGCCACATCGAGCTTATGATCCGACGGATAGCTGAGATACAGCACGCCGTTGCGTACTTCCCAATAGAAACGGTGGTAACGGCGCGAGAGGGGGCCGTACTCGTAGAAGTCAATCTGCTTACCCCAACCCGCGCTGGCTCCGTAGTAATTCGGTTGGAAAAGCACATAAGAGTTGCGCGAATCGAACTGCACGCTTTGTCCCGTGATGGGGTTGACCACGGCATAGAACATGCCGAAATCACCTTGCCACTCGCCGCTGACGACTCGGGCACGACCGCGGTCGCCATAGCCGTCATAGTTCGAGTTATTATAATAGTTGTCGATGGCACGACCTTCGTCGTAATACGGATCGTACACGCAGGACGTGAGGAACAAGGCACTCACGAGCAGGACGGGCAGCGCCCAAAGGAGAGAGTAGATTCGTTTCATAATCGTTGCTTTGTGTGCCGCCGTGAAGCGACAGGGTTCATAAGGCAAATGTAGAGGAAAGCCTGTGAGCGACCAAACGAAAGGCACAAAAAAAGCACCCGACGGCACGATTATTTACTTTTTTGTGGTATTCACCCACAGACAACTACACAGAATGAACAGTTCACTTCTCGTCTCGCACACATTACAAGACAAATGAGAAACACAGACACGCAACCCGTAAACAAGAAGACGCATAAAACACACTTTACTTTCATTTGTCCACAAAACTCCTAAATCACCACGCCTTTTTTCTCATGCCCCCATTTCTATGTACCTACAGCCCAATCTCGCGCGGGCGCGCGTCCAGTGATTTTTGATTTTTTCCTTCACATCTTCACCATTTGAACCCAACCCACTATATGTCACCAGATTACAGGTGAAGGATTCACCCCTTTTTTCCTTCACCTTTCATTCACCCTCATCTTGGACCGAAAATTCGCGTCGACGCGTTCCTCATTGCTCTTTCGGACGGCGATGTTTCGGTGAACGCTAATCGCAAATCGTTCCTTCACCCCTAACGATTTGACTCACAAGGTAATAGAGCAAAAACAACAAAAGGTGAAACCTTCACCCACAACGCACTGAAAATCAATAAATTGAAAGGAGAAAGTGCCGCGATGAAGGCAAAAATCAGAAAACTCGCTGAACGCGTATACGCGCGGGCGCGAGGATGGACGAAACGCGCAACCGCCGGTGAAAGTGGGGAAGAAGAAAAGAAAAACGCTCCACTTCTCGACGAAAATGCCCCACTTTCTCTTTCCTCTTCCCAGCTTTCACCGGAGTGTAGACTGCACGCGTCGTGCTCGCCGCCGAAATGCGGTGAAAGGTTGTCGGCCTTTTCGCCACTTGGGGCGCCCGCTCGTTTTCCACTCGCCGGGAATGCGGGGAAGGGTGTTTTTTTTGCGTGACAAGCCGCCGACATTTCGCTGCTTTTTAGTATATTTGCGAAAACGCAGTGCACCCCCGCTTTCGGCGCCTACTCTCCACTACAAATACCGGTACACCATGACTATTTTCAGCAAAATCGCCGCCGGCGAAATCCCTTCCTATAAATGCGCGGAAAACGAAGACTTCTACGCGTTTCTCGACATCAATCCCGTGGCGAAAGGCCACACCCTCGTGATTCCGCGCCGCGAGGTAGACTATGTCTTCGACCTCGACGACGAAACGCTCACCGCCTACCACCGTTTCGCCAAACGCGTGGCGCTGGCCATCGGCGAAGTGCTGCCTTGTCGCAAAGTAGGCATGGCGGCCATCGGACTCGAAGTGCCGCACGCCCACTTGCACCTCATCCCCCTCAACGACGAGGGCGATATGGACTTCCGCAAACCCAAACTGCAACTCCCCTCTGAAGAGATGCAAGCCACGGCCGACGCGATTCGCGCAGCTTTCGAACGTCAAAACCAAGCCTAACTCCCTAACCTCCACTCCTCCCATGCACTTCCTTCGCCAAGCGCTGCCGCTTGCCTTGCTCGTGAGCGCCGGCACGGCCGCCGCACAATCCACGGCCGGCCACGTCATTCGACTTGACCAACCGACGTCCTTCAAAGGCGCCGAAAGTTGGTGGGGCGGTCACCCCGAACGCTTTGACAGCCTGCGCAAACCCGTCAGCGCCGGCGATGCCGCGGTGAACCCCGACCCTGAATGGGAACGCCGTTCGCTCCCGTTGGGCAATGGCCATTTGGGGGCGAACCTCATGGGATCGGTGGCGACCGAACGCCTCACACTCAACGAGAAAAGCCTGTGGCGAGGCGGCCCCGGTGTAAAGAGCGGACCGGCTTACTACTGGGATGTGAACAAAGACAGCGCGCCGGTGCTCAAAGCCATTCGCCGTGCCTTCACCGAGGGCAACGGCCAGGAGGCGGCGCGACTCACCCGCGAAAACTTCAACGGAAAAGCGTCCTACGAAACCCAAGGGGAGAAGGATTTCCGCTTCGGCTCGTTCACCACGATGGGCGAACTCCACATCGCCACGGGGCTCGACGAGGCGAAGATCCGCGACTATGAGCGCACGCTCTCGGTCGATTCGGCCTTTGCCACGGTGAACTTCACTGCAGCCGACGGCACGCGCTACACCCGTCGCGCGTTTATCTCCTACCCCGACAATGTGCTGGTGGTACGCTTCACGGCCGACCGCCGCGGACAGCAAAACCTCACCCTTTCCTACGCGCCGAATCCTTGTGCCGAGGGCAAGATGGTGTCGGAAGGCAAAGATGGGTTGGTCTATCGCGCACAGTTGGACAACAACGGCATGCGCTATGTGGTGCGACTGCACGCGGTGGCGAAAGGCGGCACGGTGACGAACACCGACGGCCGCTTCACGGTGAAGGGGGCAGACGAGGTGACCTTCCTGCTCACCGCCGACACGGACTACCGCATGAACCTCGATCCGCGCTTCGACGACCCCAAAGCCTATGTGGGGGTGGATCCCGAACGCACCACGGCGAAATGGATGAAAGCGGCGGCGCGACGCAACTTCTCCTCCCTCTTTGCGCGTCACTACAAGGACTACGCCACGCTCTACAACCGCGTGAGTTTGCAACTCGGCGACACGCCCGACTCGCTCCGCAACCTCCCCACGGATCGCCGACTCGCGGCCTACCGCAACGGCGCACCGGATCATGATCTCGAGGCACTCTACTTCCAATTCGGCCGTTATCTGCTCATCGCTTCTTCGCGACCGGGCAATCTCCCCGCGAACCTGCAAGGGGTGTGGCACAACAACGTCGACGGCCCGTGGCGCGTGGACTACCACAACAACATCAACCTGCAGATGAACTACTGGCCGGCGCTGACGACGGGCTTGGCCGAGTGTGCCGAACCGCTCACGGAGTTCATTCTCTCCATGCGCAAACCCGGCGCGGTGACGGCGCGCAAGTATTTCAACGCCCGCGGATGGATGGCCGGCATCAGCGGCAACCCCTTCGGTTTCACCTCGCCCTTCGTGAGCCAAGACATGTCGTGGAACTACAACCCGGTGGCGGCACACTGGTTGGCGACGCACCTGTGGGAGTACTACGAGTTCACGCGCGATAAGCGTTTTCTCTCCCAAGTGGCCTATCCGGTGCTGAAGGAGTGCGCGCAATTCTCGGAAGACTATCTTTGGCAAAAGCCGAACGGCACGCTGACGGCCGCTCCTTCGACCTCGCCCGAACACGGGCCGGTGGACGAGGGGACGACGTTCACGCACGCCGTGATTCGCGAAAACCTGCAAGAAGCGGTGCGCGCGGCGATGATTCTCGGTGTCGACAACAGCGAGGTGGCAACGTGGAACAATACGCTCGCGAATTTGGCTCCATATAAGATCGGTCGCTACGGGCAGTTGCAAGAATGGAGCAAGGACATCGACGACCCGAACGACCACCACCGCCATGTGAATCACCTCTTCGGACTGCACCCCGGTACGACGATTTCGCCCATCAGCACACCGCAACTCGCCGAGGCGTCGCGCGTGGTGCTCGACCATCGCGGCGACGGTGCTACGGGGTGGTCGATGGGTTGGAAACTCAACCAGTGGGCGCGCTTACACGACGGCAACCGCAGCTACAAGCTCTTTGCTAATTTGCTAAAAAATGGAACGGCCGACAACCTCTGGGATATGCACCCGCCGTTCCAAATCGATGGAAACTTCGGCGGTACGGCGGGCGTGGCCGAAATGCTCCTCCAAAGTCACATCGGCGGTTTGCATCTCCTGCCTTCGCTGCCCGATGCATGGCGCAACGGCAACGTGAAAGGACTGCGCGCCCGCGGTGCCTTTGTGGTCGATCTCGACTGGCGCAACGGACAACTCCACGAAGCGCGCATCACCTCGCAGGCCGGCGAAGACTGCAGCGTGCGCTATGGGCAACAAACCGTGGAGTTTCCCACACAAAAAGGACGCACCTACGTGCTACACCTCGTAAACGGACAGCTCCAAACGGCAAAATAAATTCGCGCGTCGATTGCCCGCCAAAAAACAACCGCAAATCTTGGACATTCGACCGACGAATAGTAACTTTGCCCCAATTTACTTTCCATCTCGACTTATTTTAATGCAACAATCCTTCGAACTCATAGCCAAGACCTTCCAAGGTCTGGAAGAAGTCTTGGCACAGGAGCTCATCGAGCTTGGCGCCAACGACGTACAAATCGGCCGTCGCATGGTGTCCTTCAGCGGCGACCAAGAAATGATGTACCGCGCCAATTTCTGCCTCCGCACCGCCGTACGTGTTCTCAAACCTATTTCCCATTTTCGGGCTCGCAACGCAGACGACGTGTACAAAGCGGTGAAAGAGATCGAGTGGAACGAATTTTTAGACCTTGATACGTCCTTTGTCGTCGACACCACCGTCTACAGCACCGAATTTCGCAACTCGAAATTCGTCGCTTACAAGGTGAAAGACGCCATTGTCGACTATTTTATGGAGCGCGAAGGAAAGCGCCCCAACATCAGCGTGTCCAATCCTGACCTGCGACTCAATATTCATATAGCGGAGGAGAGTTGCACCCTCTCCCTCGACTCGAGCGGAGAGAGCCTCCACTTGCGCGGCTACCGTACCGCCACGGTCGATGCTCCGATCAACGAAGTGCTCGCCGCCGCCTTGATCAAGATGAGCGGTTGGCAATTCGACTGCGACCTCATCGACCCCTTCTGCGGATCGGGCACCATTTTGGTGGAAGCCGCCCTCATGGCGCGCAACATCTACCCCGGTGTATTCCGCCGCAAGTTTGGATTTGAGAATTGGAAAGATTTTAATCCCGAATTGCTCAGTTCGATCTTCGACGACGACAGCAACGAGCGCACGTTCGAGCACCGCATCATCGGTGCCGACATCAATCTCCGCGCTGTCGAAGCCGCACAGGCCAATGCCAAAGCCGCCGGTGTGGCCGATCTCATCACCGTCGAACAACGCGAGATTCGCAACTTCACGCAACCCGAATCGCCCGCACTCCTCATCACCAACCCGCCTTACGGTGAGCGTCTTCGTCCCGAAGATCTCTCCGACATCTACCGCACGCTGGGCGAAAAACTCAAACGCGAATTTCAAGGTGGCGAAGCCTGGGTCATTTCTTCGCGCGAAGAACTCTTCGACTCCATGCGCCTGCGCCCCTCCTTCAAAGTGCCCCTCCAAAACGGCTCGCTCGACTGCGAGCTCCGCAAATACGTCACCTTTGAAGGCAAACTCGACAACTTCCGCGCACAGGGCAATGTCGTAAAAACCGACGAAGAACTCCGCCGCATGGGAGAGAAGGGACGTTTCCGCGACGGCCGCAAGCGCGACTTCTCGCGCAAGCGTTTTGATGATGACGAAGAGCGCGATGGACGCGGAGCAGGCGAAGAACGTGGCGATCGCCGCTTCAACGACCGCACCGCCGGCGACCGCAAAGGAAAATTCGGCGACCGCGAACGTCGTTTTGACAACCGCGACAACCGCCGTTTTGATGACCGTGATCGCCGATTCGACGACCGCCGCAACGAAGCCGAAGAACGCTACGATCGCAACATCGATTTCTCCGACGATCCCGAACTCGCCGCCACCTATCGCAATCTCCGCGCCCGTCACAACACCTTCGAGCGTATGCGTCACGCCAAAGACCGCAAGGAACGCGAAGAACGCGGCGAGAAGTTCGAACGCCGCGACGACCGCGGAGGTTTCAACAAGCGCGGAGGATTTAACGACAGAAAAGGAGGTTACAACGATCGTGGAGGTTTCAAAGGTCGCCGAGACAACGACCGCCGAGACGGCGGCGGCTACAACCGCGACCGCCAAAACCGTTACGACGGCAAGCCTTCCGACCGTCGCCGCGATGACCGTCGCGACAACGATCGCCGCGGAGGATATAATGATCGCGGAGGCTACAACAAACGTGGCAGCTACAACGATCGTGGAGGCTACGACCGCCGCGACCAAGGTGGCTACTCCCGTTCGCGCCGCGACGACTGAGGCTCGTCGGCCGGCACACCGTTTTCCTTTTCGTTCACGCATGAGTATGTTGCACGCATGAAAAAAATCTTCGTTCTTCTTCTCTCGCTCCTTTCGCTCACCGGCATGGCGCAAAACACTCCTTCTACTCTCCGTCGTCCCACACTCGACGACCTGATGTGGGGCGGTTCCAACTATTGGAACCTCCAACCCAAGAGCGTTTTCACCGCTTGGTGGGGGGATGCGCTCCTTCGCACCGACGTGTCTGAGGTATCGCAACTCAGCGACGCCGACGGCCGCCGTTTCGACGCGAAAGGTACGCGCCTTTTCACCCTCGCTGAGGTCAATGCAGCGCTCGACACCGCCCGTTGCGGCGTGTTGCGCTCCCTCACCTCCGCCGGCTTCCCCGAAGCCGGCCGACCCATCGCCGCTCTCCGCACCGCACGCGCCCTCTTCCACTATAATTGGAAAGATCGTCGCGTCGAATGGTCCATTCCCCTCGAGCGCGGCATCGGCCACCAAGACTTCGCCCCGGCGAGTCGCGCCCTTGCCTACACCAAGGACTATAATCTCTACGTCACCACCGCCGACGGTCGCCAACACGCCGTGTCTACCGACGGCAGCCGCGAATTGCTCTACGGTACCTCCGTGCACCGCGACGAATTCGGCATCCACAAAGGCACCTTCTGGAGCCCCGACGGTCGCCGGCTCGCCTTCTACCGCATGGATCAAAGCATGGTCACCGACTATCCGCTCGTCACCATCGACGTGCCCTCGGCCGTGCGCATCGCCCAACCCGCGCCCGAGAAATACCCCATGGCCGGTATGACCTCCCACAAGGTGACGGTCGGCATCTTCAACCCGGAGAACGACCGCACCGTCTGGCTCGATCTCGGCGATCCCACCGATCGCTATTTCACCAACCTCAGTTGGAGCCCCGACGGCAGCCGCCTCTACATCATGGAAGTGCCGCGTTCGCAAAAACGCTGCGACCTCGTCGCCTACGACACCCAAACCGGTGCGCGTCTCGGCGTGCTCTACACCGAAACCCACGAGCGTTTCGTCGAACCCCAAAACCCGCTCACTTTCTTGCCGTGGGACAAAGACAAGTTCATCTACCAAAGCGAGCGCGACGGCTTCAACCACCTCTATCTCTTCGACACCAAGGGCAAACTACTCAAGCAGCTCACCTCCGGTAAGTTTGAGGTGCTCGAACTCCTCGGTTTCAACACCCGCACCCACAGCGTCATCATCCGCAGCAACGAGAGCGGCCACATCCGCGAGAACCTCTACGCCGTCGATCTCAAAACCGGTCGTCGCACCCTCCTCGACAACGGCGTAGGCGTGCACCGCGCCCAGCTCTCGCCCGGCGGTCGCTATCTTCGCGACACCTGGTCGTCGCCCACCACCTACCGCAACATCGTCGTGCGCAGCACCGAGCGTCCCCACGAAGCCCTTCGCCTGCTCGAAGCCGCCGATCCGTGGCGAGAGTTCACCATGCCCCGCGTCGAAAGCGGCAGCATCACGGCCGCCGACGGCAAAACGCCCCTCTACTACCGCTTGGTCAAGCCCGTCAACTTCGACCCCAACAAGCAGTATCCCGCCATTGTCTACGTCTACGGCGGCCCCCACGCCACCAATGTCAAGGAGTCGTGGAACTACCAAGCCCGTCCGTGGGAATACTACATGGCCAACCGCGACTACGTCCTCTTCATTCTCGACAATCGCGGATCGGGCGATCGCGGTTTCGAGTTCGAAAGCTGCACCCACCGCCACCTCGGCCGCATTGAGATGGCCGACCAAATGGAAGGCGTCAAGCATCTCAGCGCCCTCCCCTATGTCGACACCACCCGCATCGGTGTGCACGGTTGGAGCTTCGGCGGATTCATGACGACGAACCTCATGCTCTCCCACCCCGAAGTCTTCAAAGTCGGTGTCGCCGGCGGCCCCGTCCTCGACTGGAAATACTACGAAGCCATGTACGGCGAGCGCTATATGGAAATGCCCCAAAGCAATCCCGAGGGCTACGCCGAAGCCAGCATGGTGGAACACGCCGCGAAGCTCAAAGGTCGCCTGCAAATCATCGTCGGCTACAACGACCCCACCTGCGTGCTCCAGCACTCCCTCGCCTTCCTCCGCGCCAGCGAAGATGCCGGCACACAGCCCGACTACTTCGTCTATCCCGGACAAGGCCACAACATGGCCGGTCGCGATATGATCCACCTCCACGAGCGCATCACGCGCTACTTCGAAGACCACCTCAAACCGCTGCGCAAATAACCTTTCGCCGCGCAACGATCTAAATACAACGGTGCCGCCTCTCTCGTGAGAAGCGGCACCGTTTTCTGTGCTTCGCCATGTTTCGATTTCAGCGCTTCGCCGGAGCATGGCCGATTCGACGCAGATCGTTTACGCCTCCGCTTCTTTCCCCCCTCCTGCCGTCCATAACGCCATCGGTGTCGCCCCTTTGAATAAGAGACGACACCGAACACTTCATTATTCTGGTAGGACGAACGAGAAATAGGCTTAGTTCGCAGCTGTGCTGTCAGCCTCCTGATCGACTTCAAAACTCACCAGACCTGCGCCATACAAATCATCACCCAAGAATCGCACACTACGCTGATTCTTTGATTTATTGGGCGAGACAACCACATGTATCTCATTCTTAGCCATGTTTACATAAAATGCATACCACGTGCTCGAATACTTCACACGGCCATCCGTCAAAGTGTCAATACGCAGCGTTGAATCTCTTCTATAAAAGATACCTTTCTCCACTTCAACGCTTTTGTATGCCCATTTTGTGCGAAGTTTTCCACCATCCATACGAAGCACCTTTGCGGTGGCCTCTCCGCCCGCCGCAGGGATTTTCACAGAAGGGGGCGTAGCCGTAGGTTCAGCAGAGATATCATCACAGCTCACAGCTCCGAACAAGCTGAAGAAAAAGATACTCAGCAAACAAAAACTCTTTAGGATATTCATATTTCTCATTTAGGACGGATTACAAAATACGAAGCTTTCGAACGATAATTAACAGCATCGTTTGCTCCATTATACTCGAAGCCATCCTTGCTGTCAACATACAGAAAATAACCATTACACTTGCCGCTCCATCCTGCATTGATGTGATAGACGTGTCTCACGGTTGTCTTCCAACGTTTCCAAAACAAAGCACCATAACGCTGCCGCTTATTAAAATCCATTATACCATCGATCACATACGTATGATAACGCAAATCAACCTGAGAAAGCAATCCTAACGAACTTGCGCCTGCAGTCATGATCACAAAACAATTGTCAGGGTGCTCAAAGTACTCTTTTGCCACACGTGCGTTCTCTGACCATCCATAACCATCAAAATCGCCGTTCGCGACTACGCAATTATCATATCTTGAATGGATATATGAACCCAATAGCGGGCGAATAAAATCCTTTGCATCAGTATTAAAGATCATCGTACTGCTTCCCATCTTTGTAGGGCTGCAATTCGCTGTAAGCCAACCCAAGAAACGTTGAGTCTCATAAACCAAAGAAGTACTATCATTCATATTTTCCCACAACACGCGTTCACCATTATGATACTTCAAATCCCTGAATCCGGGATAATTGCGAAGCGCATATAAGACCTGTCCATAGGCAACAGAAGTACACCCAAATGACTCTCCATCGTAAGTTCTGTTATTGGTGGGGATCTCTTTTTTGTATGCCTCAGATTTGGGGAGTCCGACTATTGAAAATACGCCATTTTGGTTTCTCCGCAATTGCTGCCCCCACTTTACGTTCTTAAGCTTTGGCGCTGCCTCACGGATTTTTATCCACCCATCCGCCATCATTTGTTCTGGCGTTTTTTTCTCGTAGTTAGTATCCTTATTACCAAGACTCTGACTTCGAGTTTGTTTCTGCCCACCGAGGTATTCTTCCCACTTCTGGTCGAAATACGCAATTTCGTTTTTCTGTCCCTCTTGAGCCTGCTGCAAACGATACTGCATATACTCAGTGTTTAGCGAGTCAGGAGAAAAAGCTCCGTCATCCAACACGGCAAATACAGGGAAGGTACGTTTATCCTTAGACACCACGGCATAACCGCGTCCATCTTTGAGCGTTACAAAGTAGAAATTCTTTGTCACACTGTCCGTCAATGCTGTTGCTCCGCGTGTCCTGCGTGCGCCTTCCAGATCGACCACTGTTTCAACTTCTCGATTGTCCGTCGCAACTGCACCACGAACTCCATTCGTCGGTTGTTCTGATAAAAAATCGCTCACCGCTGATGCAGCTTCTTGCGGACTCAAACGAAAGGCAGAAACATCATTTCTGCTTGTTTCTGTTACCGTAGGGCGAATCTCTTCATCACTACCACAAGCACAAACCAATGCCGGCAAGACGAGGAGCAAACCCACTTTTTTAATTGACATAGTAAAAATATTATTATTGAACAGCGCAAAGATAACAACAAAACGGTCAATTAGCAAAATCAAAATTGGACTTTTTTACGCTCAGAGAAACAAAAACTCATACGAATACCACAGTTTTTCTTTTTAACCACTCTTTCTTTCGCACACTATTCCCCACAAGGGCACCCCAAAAGCCTCCCTACACCTCCACCACCCGATAGCAGTTGCCGCGCCGACGGTGGGCGGCGGGGAAACCCAAGCTGCGCACCTCACGGCCGAAAGTCTGGAGCGAAAGACCACGCACCGCCGCGGGACAACGGCGGCGAAAACGGTCGTACAATACTGCCATAGCTCGAAACGGATAGCCAAGCACACATCAATAGCCTACTGTCCATAACGCCATCGGTGTCGCCCCTTTGAATAAGAGACGACACCGAACACTTCATAATTTATAATTCCGACCGACGAGAAACAGGCTTACTTCGTTGCGGTGGTGTCAGGTTTCTGATAAACACCAAAATCAAAGATGGCAGCCTTTGCTTGATGCTCACCAATAAACGTCACACTGCGCTGCTTATTCGTCTTATTAGCGGTCAGCACGGCTTTAATCTCACGCTTATCCTTTGAGACGTAAAACGTATACCATTCGCCCGAATATTTCACACTACCATCTGCCAAAGTATCAACCTTCACAGCTGTTTCAGTTTGCACATTCACTTCAGCATACGCCGTATAAATACGTTGGTAATCCCAATTCGCGCGATTTTTACCGCCTTCCGCTTGAACTATTTTAGTCGTAAACTCTCCCCCTTTCGGTGATATTTCAGCGATAGAAGGGAGTGCCTTAGGTTCTGACGACGTATCGTCACAGCTCACAGCACCGAACAGGGCGAGCATACACAAACTCGAGAAAGCGAGTACTTGAAAAAAACGCATAATAATTGGTTTGGCAAAAAAGATAAATACTTCGATATTCGCTGCAAAGATAAACAAAATGAGGAGAAGTAGGAAACAGCATCTTCACTTTTTTCTCGTTTCAGGAAAACAAAAGCTCCTACCATCTCAGCAGTTTTCCCTTCTTGTTCCTCCTTTTCGCGCACTGATTTCATTATAACGTAGGCCAAAACGCCTCCCTACACCTCCACCACCCGATAGCAGTTGCCGCGCCGACGGTGGGCGGTCGGGAAACCCAAGCTGCGCACCTCACGGCCGAAAGTTTGGAGCGAAAGACCTCGCACCGCAGCGGGACAACGGCGGCGAAAACGGTCGTACAATTCCGTCACCGTGTGCCACTCGCCCGGCGCATCGGTCGTCGGCACGCGATAGAAGCGCGCAAAACGCTCCGCCAAAGGCGAGAAAACGCGGAAGGGCGCGTTCGAGCGCTCCAAAGCCTCGGTCGTCGCCCGATCCAAATAGCAGGGCGCACCCGACAGCACCTCGCTGCGCAACTGCGCAAAGAGTTGCGCATGGTCGATGGGCGAGCAGTCAATCGGGGCATTCACCTCCACACAGACGAAACGACGCGAACCCGTGGGGTCTGTCAGCACCTCGTTCACATTGCTCGTGGCGATGAACGAGGCCACGCGCGGCAGCGCCATCAACTCCTGCCGATAAGAACGGCGCAGGGAGAGCGATTTGAGTTGCAAGAGGTTTTTGAGCGTCGCATTTTGCCGCGGCGTGTAGCGGTCGAACTCATCGAGGTTGATCAGCCCGAGTTTCGCCAAGCGCGGTTCGTGCGCCGCCGTGGCGGTGAGCTCAAACTTGTCGGCATAGTAGTCGCTCAATTCGGGGGGCATGAGCAGGCGGCAAAAGGTGCTTTTGCGCAATCCCTGTCGGCGGCTCACGAGGAGCGGCACCAAGTCGTTGGCCGTCACGGTGGGGTGCGCCATCCACTGCGCCGCCAGCGCGCGCAGCCACAGTGCGCTCGCCGAGATGCGCTCGGCCAAGGGGCGCAAGCGGTCGCGGCCGTCCCACGCGGGGAGCTGCTCCATGAAGTGGGTGAGGGGATGGTAGGCCGGAATGAGCGCCGAGTGCAGCACGCGCTCCACATCGCGCTGCCACACCCCGATGCGCGCATCGATGGCGTGGATCGCCAGGGTGTTGAAGTCCAAGGGCGTGACACGGCGGAAGGCGGCAGCCGATCCGCGCTCGCGAAATTCGGGCATCTCGGCCAGCAGGTTGTAGCGAAACTCGTGCCGCTCTTCGAGCAGGCGCAGCAGTTGCTCGTGAAGGGGCGAAGGCTTCGCCCCCTTCTCCTCCGTACGGGGCGAAACAGCGGGAACGGCCGCTGCTGCCGCGGGCTGTTCGGTACCGACGGGGGACGGTGCCGAGGAAACAAAATGCCGCAGGAACCAACGGCACAAGAGACGGAAAAAATTAGGCATAGTGTCAAGATTTGAAGGTGAAACAAAGGGTGCCCCGCGTTCTGCACTCGGTCTTGCGGCGGTCGGTTTTCGACGGCAGGGAGGAGGAAGAGCAAAGGAGAAAACGCCACAGGGAGAGCGGCGATCGACTCCGACGCACAGTGGGCTACACTTACCAATACAATCGAAGGGGGCGAAATGTGACAGTCGGCGCCCGAAAATTTTCCGACTTGCGCTGCGAAGCACCCGACACAGCACACACAAACCGCTCACTTTCAACATCAAAGGAGCGCATTTTTCAAAATCACAAAAAACACAAAATCACACTTTCTCCTCTCGTCATTTTGCTCTGCTATGCGCTGTCGCGTCCCCCAGTCCGTCGCCTATCGGGGGTGGTGCAGCCATCGACAAGCCGACAGGCCGTTGCCCCACCTTGCGGCCGCCGCACCCACCCTCCCTGTCGCGACGAGGAAAACAACACGACTTTCACGCCAAAGTCCACTCCTTTTCGTCCAAAATGCACCACTCTTCGTCCCTGCCCCACACGCGGGCGACACGACACGCGCCCTCGCATCCGCACTTCAGTCGAGGTGCATTTTTTGCCTTCACCCTTCACCTTCACATCTAATTCTCTGATATACTAACGCTTACGTGTGAACTTCACCCTCATTTTTTGCTTCACCGAGGTGAAGGTAAAGGGGGTGAAGCCTTCACACTTATCATCCTATTGTCCAACGATTTACGCACAATAGGTGAAGAGGTGAAGGCAAAAAACGAAAAACGGCGGACGCGCCCGCGCGCGAGGAAAACACCAAAAAGGCAGCTGGATTGCACTTCGATTTTGGGAGTACGCTATTTGGGATGCGCTACTCGAACCACCCGGTCGAAAGATTAGTCAAACGCCCTCTCTCCTCACGACTTGCGCGCCCCCACACACAAGCGGACATTTCAACACGATATCATGCTCCACTCTCATGATGGATTGTTCCATCGTGTGACAAAAAGCAACCGCAATCATTGAGTTTCAGTCTCTTTGATCGCGGTTGCACTTCTTTTCTGCAGAACATCCCTCCAAAGGTCAGATGAACCACAATTATTAGTATATCGGCAATAATGGCCGTTTATTGCCGATAAACTAATACGAACCAAGAGATTTCATCGCGCTTGCGCAAGCGGCACGTCTATCTCACCTCTCCTAAAAATCCATTGGTTTCTACGTTGGGGCTTTTCCTCCCCGAATCGGGTTGTCGATGGTCATTGGCTCGACTCGAGGGAGCTTCGCCGTCTCAATGAGGGGAGATAAGCCGACTGCACAGGAGGACATCATGCCCGATGCCGGACAAACAAAAAGCCGCCGCTCCGAAAGAGCGACGGCGATAAGGAGTGAGGCTAAGGGAGCGATCAACCACGCTTCCAAACGCTTTCGACGGCGTTGCCTTCGCTGCGCACCAAAGTGACTTTCACGGTCGGATAGTTTTTGAGATCTTCGGTGGGCAAGACGAGGGTGAAGCGAGCATCCATCCACTTGTAGCCTTCGGGGCTGATGAAGGGCAGGAACAGACGACGCGGGACACGGTTGCTTCCCTTGCGCGTTTCGAGGAGTTCCTGGGGAGTGGTCGTGACGAGCCACGCGTGGGCAGACACATCGTAAGCTTTGCCCTCGGCATCAACACCTTCGACCTTCACGCCGCCCAGTCCACGCACGACAGCGCTCTTGGGATATTCGAACTTGGCATACTTCACCTCCTTGTTCCAGCCGTAGGCGGCATTGACCTCGTAGAAGGTGCTATCTTTGGGGGTAACGTTGGACAACGACAGGGTGTCGCCGGTTACGGTGCACGCCAAACGCGTTTCATTGCCTACTGCTTTTCCCTCTACTCTGAGACCGGTCGGCACGACGAAGCCACCGATGACGGAGGTAGCGTCTTCGGGAAGTTTACCGTTGAAGTAATCTTCGTTGACTCGGGTCACACTCGCGTCGCTAAGGATCGCATGGGGTGTTGCCGCGGGAGTCTGCCACTTACCGTCTACTAATTGGGCACGCGGTGTTTCGGGCACATTCGACATTTCGCCGTCCTTGTCACAAGAGGCTACACTCAGTACGGAAACTCCTCCCAACACGAGGGAGAAAGCCAAAGAGAAGGTCGTTTTCTTCATAGGAAATTTATCGTTTGGATTGTTCATTGGGATTGGGGATGGAGGCTTCCACCGCATGCGCTGCAGCACTCATCGAGACAAGGCAGACAAAAAGCGCAAAAATCAACTGCGACAACTCTATTTCAAATTTCGCCTTGATGAGATTGCAAATATAAAAACTTCGATCAGTGCAAAACAAAATATACCACAAAAAGAACACAAGAAAGCGTTTCTGGACGCTTTTTGCTACATCAGAATATACAAAACCGAATTAAATTCTCAATCCACCAATCAAATGAAAGAATAAAAGACAGACGAATAGAAAAAGAACGCCTTTCTTGACAAACGAAACATTCAAGAGAAAAACAGACGATAAAGCAGAAGATAGAAAACAGAATATACAAAACACAAAGTATATTTATGCAAACCCACAAAAAACAATCTGCTTTCGCACAAAGCGAAAAAATGCGGAATGCAGAAAAAACACAAATGGGCCTGCGCCTCCGGAAAGAAAACGCGAAAAAGAAAAATAGTTTTCTTATCTTTGCCGCAAACAGTAGACATTCACGGAGAGCCGTGGCTGCACTTCACTTTTCTTTCTCATTTTCATCGCAATGAAAAAACTTCTCACTCTCTTGCTTGGGTGGTTTGCCTTCGTCGCATTGGCCCTCGGTCAGCGCGTGGTGGGGCGGGTGGTCGATGCCGAGACCGGCGCGCCCATCCCGTTTGTCAACCTTTTCTACAAAGGCACACAGACGGCCACGCAAAGCGACGTTGAGGGTCGCTTCAACATTGCCTACCGACAAGGCCAACTCTTCGCCTCGTCGGTGGGCTACGTTTCGCGTTCTGTCCGACCGACGGCCGGCGGCGACAGCCTCATCATTGTCCTCAAATCGGCCGATCTCGGTTTCGGCGAAGCCACAGTGAAGGCGAAACGCACCAAGTATTCGCGCAAAGACAACCCGGCTGTGGAATTTATGCGCAAGGTCATTGCCGCCAAGAAAGGCAGCGACCTCAAACGCCACGACTACTATACGCTGCAGCAATACAGCAAACTGAATTTCGCCGTGAGCGACGTGACGCCGCGGGTGCTCGAGGACGGACAGTTCAAACGGATGCCCTTCCTCAAAGACCATGTGGAGATTTCGCCCGAAACGGGCAAACTGATCTTGCCCCTCACCGTCGACGAGACGGTGACGCAGCAGTTGTGGCGCAAAAGCGACCAAACGCGCAAAAACATTGTGATCGGACAGCGCAGCGAAGGCATCAACGACCTGATCAATACGGGCGATGTGCTCAATGCGATGATGAAGGATGTGTTCACCGATGTGAACCTCTACGACAACAACATTCGCTTGTTGCAATACCAGTTCATCTCTCCCCTCTCGTCGACCGACGGCATCGCGTTCTACCGCTATTTCCTCACCGACACCACAATGATCGACGGCGATCGCTGCATCGAGGTGCAATTCACACCCAACAATCCACAGGATTTCGGTTTCTCGGGCGAACTCTATGTGCTGGCCGACAGCACCTATCGCGTGAAGCGCGTGAAAATGGGGGTGCCGATGAACACGGGCATCAACTTTGTGCAGTCGATGAAAATCGATCAGACCTACGAGGAACTGCCTTCGGGCGAACAGGTGCTGACGAAAGACAACATGCTGGTGCTGCTCAAGGCAGCGAAGAACCTGCACGAGTTTCAGGTGAAACGCAGCACAACCTACTCGGGTTTTGCCTTCGATTCCATCCCCGATGCGGCCTTTAAGTTCACCGGCTCGACGCGCACCCTGGCCGACGCCCAGATGCAGGAGGATGCCTTCTGGGCGGAACACCGCCCGGAGCGACTGACCAACACCGAGAAGCGCATGGACTCGTTCGTGACGAGCCTGCAAAACCTGCCGGGGGCGAAACCCGTGATTTGGGTGGCGAAGGCGCTGATCGAAAACTTTGTCGAAACCTCGATCAACCCGAATGTGCCCTCTAAGGTGGATTTGGGACCGATGAACACGGTAATCACCACCAACGATGTGGACGGCTTGCGCCTGCGCCTCTCGGCACAGACCACGGCGCACCTCAACAAGCACCTTTTTGCCAAGGGCTACTTGGCCTACGGTTTCAAAGACCACCGCTGGAAGGGCATGGGGGAATTGACTTACTCGTTCGTGCCGAAAAAATACTTGCCGCGCGAGTATCCGGTGGCCAACTTGGTGCTGTCGTACCGCGACGACGTGATTGCCACCTCGGACTTTCACCTGCCGACAGACAAGGACAATGTGTTCTTGGCATGGAAGTGGACGAACGTCGACCACATGATGTACAACCGCAACCTCAAACTGCACTTCGAACGCGAATGGGCGAACGGTTTCCGCCTCAAAGCGCAAGTGCAGCACGACCGCAACGAACCGACCTCGGCGCTCTTCTATCAGCCGGTGGGGGCAACAGCGGCCTTGGGACTCGGCCGACCGGCAACGTTCGACGAATTGCAGGCGGCGGGACTGGATGCAGCAACGGTGAACGTGCCGTTCCTGAACACGAGCGACGTTTCGTTCCTGCTCGAATATCAACCCGGCGCGACCTTCATCAACACGAAACAGCGTCGCATGCGTGCCAACCACAACGCCCCGATCTTTACGCTCAGCCACACGATGGGAGTGAAAGACTTGTGGAGCGACTACACGTACAACAACACCGAACTGGCCATCTACAAACGCTGGTGGGTGAAGTCGTGGGGCAAACTCGAGACGCATGTGAAGGCCGGTGCGCAATGGAACCGCGTCCCCTTCCCCCTCCTGCTCATGCCGTGGGCGAACACCTCGTATGTGAAAGAGGATGCGATGTTCAACCTCGTGAAGAACATGGAGTTCATGAACGACCGCTATGTCTCGGCCATGGTGTCGTGGGACTTGAACGGGAAGATTTTCAACCGCATTCCGCTCTTGAAGCGACTCAAATGGCGCGAATATCTGGGCGTGAACGCCTTGTGGGGCACACTCACCGACAAGAACAACCCCTATTTGGCGCAAAACGCCGGGGCGACGGATCTCTATTACTTCCCCTCGCGCTTCACGGCCGCGGGTTATGAACAACAGAGCCGCGTGATGGGTCGAAACACGCCTTATGTGGAAGCGATCGTGGGTATCCACAACATTTTCAAGATCATCCACGTGCAGTATGTGCGCCGCCTGACTTACCTGAACGAACCGGGCTCGATCTACGGCGACACCCAACGTTGGGGTATCCGCTTCATGTTCCGCGCCACGTTCTAAGTGCCGCTCGCTTTTCTAATATTTTGGCGATGCGCCAAGGCTTCGGTCGGGCACACGCCACAAACGGACAAAAACAATGTGCCGCCTCTCGGTTGAGAGGCGGCACATTTTCGTTGGTGCAAGGGAGGAGGAAGTGGGGCGATTATTTCGCTTGCTTCGTTCCCTTGGGGAGCATGATGATCGTGGCACAGTTGCCGTCGCGCAACAGTACTTTGTTGGCGAAACGCTGCACGTCGGCACTCGTGAGCGATTGGATGGCTTCGAGATAACCGGCGCGGTTGTCCTTGTTCCACATGTTCTTCTGTTCGATGAGGGCCTGCCAGTAGTTGTTGTTGCGTTGTTGCTCTTCGTACTGCTTGATCTCGAAACGCTTCACTTCTTCGAGTTCGTCGGGACGAACACCGTTTTTGGCCAGTTCGTGCAAACCTTCCTTCATGAGCAGGAGCACCGAGTCACACTTTTCGGGGGTGAAGGGAGCATACACCTGCATCGAGTAAGTATTGCGCACGCCGTAGTCGAGCGAAGCGTCGGCCCCCACGGAGTAAGCCATACCGTGATCCTCGCGGATCGATTTGAGGTAGCGCTTGGTCAGCACCTGACCAAAGGCGTCGGCCGCCACCGCATCTTTGAGGTTGTAGGGCTGTTCACCGTTCCAAACCTGGACGAGCATCGCCTGCGGGCTTTCGAGTTCACGCTCGAAACGATTCATGAGCATGCCCGTGCGGGGACGAATGCCGAGGTCGGTGTAAGTTTCGCGCTTCTTCACGCCGGGAAGCGGGGCGATGTACTGCTCGCAGAAGGTGCGGAGCGAGTCTTCGTTGAGCGCACCGGTGAAGTAGAAATCGAAATCGCCGGCGGAAGCGAAGCGTTGGGTGTAGAGGCGCTTGATCTCCTCATAGTTCACCTTGTCGAGATCGGCAAGTTTGAGGGGCTCGGTGCGAGGGTTGGGTGCATAGAGCGTGGTGCGCACGGAGTCGCCGAAGGCTTTCTGCGGATTTTTGTCGGCATTTTCCAACTGCGTGCGAAGCGTGGCCATGACGTTGTGGAAGGCGTCGGGATCGTTCGCAGGCTTTTGGAAATAGAGGTAGAGGAGTTCGAAGAGGGTGCGGAGATCCTTGGGCGTGGCGTTACCTCCGAAGGTATCGGTGTACGTGTCGAGTCTGACACTGAGACCGACTTGCTTGCCGGCGAGTTTCTTCTGCAGTTCGGTGGCGGTGAAGTTGCCCCAACCGGTGGAGTTCATAACGGTTTCGACGAGTTTGCCGTTGAGCACGTCTTTGTCGGCGAACTTGTAGCTACCGCCCCAACTGTCGGCCCTCATGAGAATCTGCGCGTCGTTGAAGTCTGTTTTCTTGAAGAATACACGTGCTCCGTTGGAGAGCGTCCACTGCGTGTAGCCGAAGGGCGCTTTGGTGGTCTTGGTCACCTTGCCGGGTTTGGGCAGCACGGGCACGAGGGGTTCGCTCTTCACATTGTCGACATAGGCTTCGACTTGGGCATCGCGACCGGCTTGCACGGCAGCTTTCATCTCGTCGACCGTGGGCACCTTCACGTCGGCCTTGTCGGGATACATGGCGAGGAAGACGAAGTTGGAGTCGTTGGCGAAGTTCATTTCGGACAAGGCTTCGTCGATGGCCTTCTTGTTGACCTGACCGGCGAGCATCTTGTAGTTGTTGTAGAGGGTGGCGATGTCGGCGGTGCCGGTGCCGTCGAGGAAGTCGCGCACGCAACGATTCACATAGTAACTGCTCTTTTGCTTCTCGCGGTTGTTGTAGAGCGTCTCGTAGTTACTGAGGAAGTTTTCGCGGGCACGGAGCAATTCGCTGCCGGTGATGCCGTACTTCGTGAAACGATTCACTTCTTTCATGACGGCCGTCACGGCTTCGGCATCGCGACCGGGCTTAGGCGAGATGTAGAGCGAGAAGGCATCTTTGGTCTTCGAAAGGAGGTAGTTGTCATAACCCAGTCCGGCCATGAGGAAGGGACAATCTTGCTTTTGACTCATTTCGCCCAAACGGCCGTTGAGGGCTTGCGCCATGACAGAAGTCATGTAGCCGTGGAGCAGACCGAAGAGCGTACCGCGATATTCTTGCGGCACCACATCGGTTTTGAGCATGATCGAGATGGAGGCCGTGGTTTGTTCCTTGTCCTTGTCGATGACGTAGATGGCTTGCGCGTTGTCGGGCACGGGGTAGGTCTCATACTGCGCGGCGTTGGCGGGCATGGGCACGGCACCGAGAACTTGCTTCACCTTGGCTTCGACCTGTGCGACGTCGATGTCGCCCACGATCACCACGCCTTGCAGGTCGGGACGATACCACTTCTTATAATAGGCACGGAGGAAATCGGGTTTGAAGTTGTCGACGATCGACATCAAACCGATGGGAAGGCGATAACCGTATTTGCTGCCGGGATAGAGTTCGGGCAAGCGGCGCTCGAAGATGCGCATCATCGGGCTCGAACGCATACGCCATTCTTCGTGAATCACGCCGCGTTCTTTGTTGATCTCTTTTTCTTGGAGGAGCAGTCCGCCCGACCAGTCGGCAAGAATGTAAAGGCAGGAGTCGATGTTGTTGCCCGCCACGGGAACGTTGTCGATGTTGTAGACGGTTTCGTCTGTCGAGGTGTAGGCATTCAGATTCTCACCGAATTTCACGCCGATGCTTTCGCAATACTTGATGAGCTGCCCATCATTGGGGAAGTGCTTCGAACCGTTGAAGGCCATGTGCTCGAGAAAGTGGGCGAGACCGCGCTGGTCGTCGTTCTCCTGTACCGAACCCACCTTTTGGGCGATGTAGAAATTGACTTGTCCTTTGGGTTCGGCGTTGTGTCGAATGTAGTAGGTCAGTCCGTTGGGGAGTTTGCCCTGACGTATGGCGGCGTCGGCGGGGAGTTTGGGGACTTGCTGCGCTGCACTCGGCAGGAGTACGGCGGCGAAAAGTCCGATCAGCATGAGTTTTACCTTCTTCATGACGTTGAATGTGAATGAATGTAGTGATCTGCGACTTGCACACGGGCAAGCATGCCGCAAAATTAGCATAAAACAACGAAGTCGACAAAGCATACGGCGGCGAATGTTCACGAGTCTTGCATTTTTTCTTACAATCGTCCATCGTTATGCGGAAGATTACGGGATTTATGCGAACAAAATTGAGAAAAAATCGCTTTTTAGCCGTACATTCGCCGATGATCGGCGAAAGAGGCCGGCGAAAGAGGGGCAAACAGCGCCGCGCTGAAAACATTCCTTATTTTATATTGGAAGGACTCCTTATTATATATAGGTCATACATGGTGCGCAGAGCGTGAAAATAAGGGAGCGGCAAAGGCAATAAAAGGACGGCAGAGGACAAAAAGGGGGATACTGTAAGAAAGAACGGAAATTTTGTAACCCCCTTCGGCAAAGAAGCGCGTACCTTTGCACCATCAAAACGAACGGAGCCCCTTTCGGGCGCTCACCCACCTCCATCCACATACACACAATGAAGCACTCTTCTCCTCTCCTCCTCTCTCTGCTCTTTGTCGCCGCCGTGTCGCCGTTGCACGCCCAAGTGCAGTCAACCGCCGCTCCCCGCGAGCAAGCCGACACCCTCACCGACCAAGCGACGACAGCCCCCAAGCAAGTGGAATTGCGCTCCACCACAGTGTCTGCCAAGCGCAAGGGCCTCTTTCACGCCTTCGGACTGACGCAAAACAACGAAACCATCACCGGACACGAACTCCTGCGCGCCGCCTGCTGCAACCTCGGCGAGAGTTTTGTCAACAATCCCTCGGTCGATGTCAACTACAGCGACGCCGCCACCGGCGCTCGGCAGATTAAGCTCCTCGGGCTGGCCGGCACCTACGTGCAGATGCTGGCCGAAAATGTCCCCACCCTGCGCAACCTCGCCCAGCCCTTCGGCCTGAACTACGTGCCCGGCACGTGGATGGAGAGCATCCAAGTGAGCAAAGGGGCGTCGAGCGTGAAAAATGGCTACGAGTCGCTGACGGGACAAATCAATGTGGAATACAAGAAACCGCAGGTGAAATACCCGAATGTGCTGTTGCTCAACGGCTATGCCGATGCGCACGGTCGCATCGAGGGGAATGTGGAGAGCACCTTGCTCCCTTCGGCACGCTGGGGCACGACAGTGTTGGGGCATTACAGCCAAACGCTCCACACACACGACGAGAACCACGACGGACTGGCCGACCGCCCCAAGACCGAGCAGTTCAATCTCATGAATCGCTGGACGTACAACGGCGATCATCTCCTCTCGCAATTCTATCTGCGCGGCCTGCACGAAACGCGTGAGGGCGGACAGTTTGCGCATCACGGCGAAGCGATGAACGATCCCTATCGCGTGACGATCGACACGAAACGGGTGGAAGCGACAAACAAAACGGCGTGGATGTTTCACGATGAGAACAATACCAACATCGCCCTCATCCTCTCCGGCTCGCGCCACTTGCAAAACGCCAACTATGACCACCGAATTTTCAACGCGCGACAAACCAATGCCTACGCTTCGTTGCTCTTCGAAACGCAGTGGCAGCGCACCCACACCCTTTCGGCCGGTTTGAGTCTGAACCACGATCATTTCGGTCGCACGGTGGGAAACGGCACTTTTGCGCCGGCGACGATGACGCAACTGCCCACTTCGGCACATGAAACGGTGGCCGGCGGTTACGCACAATACACCTACACGCTCGGCAGTGCGCTAACGCTCATGGGCGGTGTGCGCTTGGATCACAGCAACCTCTACGGCACGTTTGTCACTCCGCGAGCGCACCTCAAATTCTCGCCGCGTCGCAACTTCGTCGTCCGGCTCAATGCCGGAAAGGGCTATCGCACGGCGTGGATTCCCGAAGAAATGAACTACCTGCTCACGGGTAGCAGAACCTTAGACTTCGAGCGCGATCACCTGCGCGAAGAGGCTTGGAACTATGGCGTGAATGTGGGCTACAAACTCCCCATCGGCGAACACGTCCTCGACTTGAGTGCCGACTATTACTACACCAATTTCGACAAACAAGCGGTGGTGGACTACGATGCCGACCCGCATCGGATCAGCATCCACCCGCTTCAAGGCGACAGCTATTCGCACGTGGTGCAACTGCAAGCCTCCTATCCACTCTTCGAGGGCTTCAACCTCACAGCTGCCTATCGTTACACCAACGTGCGCACCGCTTTCGGTCGCCCCGACGGCAGCGTGAGCGTCATGGAAAAACCCTTGCAGAGTCGCTACAAGGCCCTCGTCACCGCCACCTACGCCACGCCGCTCGAGAAGTGGCAATTTGACGTCACCCTCCAGCTCAACGGCGGCGGCCGAATGCCTCTCAACTACGTGCTGGCCGACGGCACCACGTCGTGGAACCCCAATTTCAAAGCCTACCCGCAACTCTCGGCACAGGTCACGCGCAATTTCCGACGCTTCAGCGTCTATGTGGGCGGCGAAAACCTCACCGGCTACAAGCAGCCCAATGCCGTGATCGACTTTGCCCACCCGCGCGGTTCGCAATTCGACCCCACCCTGGTCTACGGCCCGCTCGACGGCGCCATGTTCTACGCCGGCTTCCGCTACACCATCGCACGATAAACTCACTCACCTACTCTCATTTTTCGTATTTCAAAAAACAGATTACACAATGAAAAAAGTTCTCTTTCTCTTCGTCTTCCTCTTCTCGGTACTCGGTGCCGCAGCCAAGAACCTCCAACAAGTTATCTTCAAGGTGGAACAAATGACCTGCGTCAACTGCGAAGCCAAGGTGAAGCGCAACATCCCCTACGAAAAGGGCGTGAAGAACATGAAGACCGATGTGGCAAACCACACCGTGACCGTGACCTTCGATGCCGACGTGACGAATGTGGCCAATCTCCAAAAGGGCTTTGCCAAGTTCGGCTACAAAGCAGAGGTGCTGCAACCTGCCGCGCCCGTGAAAGCACAGAAGAAGTAATCGCTGCCGGTGCAGACGTTCTTCTTTCGGCGCTCCCTCCCCACCGTGTGCCCCACGGTCGGCGGAGGGAGCGTTTTTTCGTCCCTATCCTCTTCATTTTCGCCGAGTTGCGAATCGAAAACAAAAGATTTTCCTGCCCCCGAACGAGGAGTTCCACACAACGGCACACCACCTGCAAGAAAAACAAGACACGTTTTGTGCAAAAGTTGAGTGTTTTCGCGCGAAAGCAGGGAGTTTTTCACCCAAAGACTTGCACTTTTTCTCCGCCTTGCTGCGGGCTACTTTAATTTGCGCGCGACATCGCGCGAAAACTTCTACTTCCGGTCATTGCCGCCGCCCAATAGACAGGCCGCGGATGGCGCAAGCGAAAAGAAAAAAGCATGTCGAGAGACAACTGCCGCGGGAAAGCTTCGCCGTTTTTTGTCTTGACAACGAAAAAGTCGTACTTTTGCAGTAACGAATAAATTGATAAAAAAGCACTTCCAAACATAACGTATGAATTTCGTAGAAGAACTCAAATGGCGTGGGATGATCCACCAAATGATGCCGGGCACCGAAGAACTCTTTGACAAGGGCATGGTGACGGCCTACGTAGGTATCGACCCCACAGCCGACTCTTTGCACATCGGCCACCTCTGCGGTGTGATGATGCTGCGCCACTTGCAGCAAGCAGGCCACAAGCCCTTGGCGCTGGTGGGGGGTGCCACCGGTATGATCGGCGACCCCTCGGGAAAGAGCGCCGAACGCAATCTGCTCAATGAGGAAACGCTTCGCCACAACGTGAACTGCATCAAGGAACAGCTCTCGCGCTTCCTCGACTTCGACAGCGATGCACCCAACGCCGCCGAACTGGTGAACAACTACGACTGGATGAAGGATTTCTCCTTCCTCGATTTCGCTCGCGAAGTCGGCAAGTGCATCACCGTCAACTACATGATGGCGAAAGACAGCGTGAAGCGTCGCCTCAACGGTGAATTCGCCGAAGGCATGTCGTTCACAGAATTCACCTACCAACTCCTGCAAGGCTACGACTTCTTGCACCTCTACGAAACGAAAGGTTGCCGTTTGCAAATGGGCGGTAGCGACCAGTGGGGCAACATCACCACCGGTTCGGAACTGATCCGCCGCAAACTCGGCGGAGAGAACGAGGCATTCGCCCTCACCTGCCCCCTCATCACGAAGGCCGACGGCAAGAAATTCGGCAAAACGGAACAAGGCAATGTGTGGCTCGACCGCCATCGCACCACACCTTACGCCTTCTACCAATTCTGGCTCAACGTGGGCGATGAAGAGGCCGAACGCTACATCAAGATCTTCACGAGCCTGCCCAAAGAAGAGATCGATGCCCTCATCGAAGAGCATCGTCAAGATCCCGGTCGCCGCGTGCTGCAAAAACGCCTCGGCCGCGAAGTGACCGTGCTCGTACACGGCGAATCGGACTACGAAATGGCGGTGGAAGCCACCAACATTCTCTTCGGCAAAGCCACGAAAGAAAGCCTCCTCAAGCTCGACGAAGAAACCCTGCTCGCGGTCTTCGACGGCGTACAGAAGTTTGAGGTAAACCGTGACCAAGTGGTGGGCGCGAAGGCCGTCGACCTGCTGGCCGAAACCACCCAATGCTTCGCTTCCAAAGGCGAAATGCGCAAACTCACCCAAGGTGGCGGCGTGAGCCTCAACAAAGAGAAGCTCGAAGCCTTCGATCGCGAGATTACAGCCGAAGATCTCCTCGATGGTAAGTATCTCTTGGCGCAAAAAGGCAAGAAGAATTACTACTTGCTCATCGTTCGCTGAGCAACGACGCCCCCGGCGCGACAGCCGCTCACGCCAAGCGTCCCTCCCTTATTATTATCGGAAGAGGCCGTTGGGCAGCTTCCGACTTTTTTTGTGTTCATCCGACATCTCAAGTGCTGCGGCCATCGTGCAGGGCATGTCACCTCAGGTAAGGTTATTGCTGTCCACTAAATGTTGAAAGTACGAGGGGGAGGAGAAGCCCCTCCACTTTCTCGCCAATGTTGTGAGCTTTCGGTGAAAAGAAGTCCGTTTTCAGTCAACCGCCGTCCGCGCCGTCGCAACTGCTCGGTCGCTCTCACGCGCGCGCGTTACGCGCACACAGCAAGTTTTCGTTTTTCTGCCTTCACCGCGTGCATTTTTGATCACAATCAGCTGATAACAAACACCTTACATGTGAAGGTTTCACCTTGCAAATACGTGTTAAAAATTTCCGCAATCATTTGGATCACAGCGCGTTGCGGGTGAAGGCAAGCGGGTGCACTTTTCGGCGCGCTGTCTTCACCCTCTGCGCTGCCGTGGAGTGGGACACTTTGCTCCGTCGTTTTTGTCGTGATGCCGCCCCCCGTTGGGTCCGTTGAGGTGAAGACTACTGCCTTCACCCATAAGTCATTGAGCAATAGGAAGATAGCTCGTTTTGCCAAATAGTGAAACCTTCACCCGCAAGACGCTTATTTTCAGCGAGATACAGCCGAAAGGTGAAGAGGTGAAGGCAAAAACACGAAAAACGCCGGACGCGCGCATGTACGCGCGCGTTGGGGCTGTGGCTGAAGTTGGGGGCAGATGCCCTTAGAAAAAGTGCTTCTCCTCGTTGCCGCAGCACGCCCTATGTCGGATGCACCAAATATTATAATGAGAGAAGGTTTCATGAATCATTAGATCACCTTACACCCAAAGACGTATATTTAGGGCAAGGGGAGAAAATCAAAAAGATAAGAGAAATAATAAAGCAAAATTCAATCAACAAAAGAATTTTCGACAATGAAATATTAGAGTAAATAACTACATTTGCAGTTGTGCACTTTTGTTTGACAACGTACAATCAATCGGGGAACAAAAAAAGAACAGTATATAAACATCTCAGGGTTGACTGTTGGACAGGCACAAGAAAAACTTCCTAAAAAAGTAGCACAGAATCCTCGTGTCCAAGACGCTCTTAAAAAGGCATTGAAGTATTGATGAAAAAAAGAAGCATAACGGTTCGCTATAACGAAGAGGGGATCCCGTATATAACACCCAAGTCAGGTTGTTATCTTTCCTTTCAGATCTCACCTATAGGAGGTGAGATTGAAATTTTGGGTAATGAAATCGGATTACAGCTTCTAGCAAGGAGCATCTTAGGTATAGCTAAAATGGAGGAGGTAGATACGACATATCATATCCACCTAGATGAATTGTACTCCTTAAATAAAGAAGGTAAGAGTTTTGTTATTCGTAAAATAGAGCATGACGATCTTAAGTAAAGAAGTATGGAGAGTAGTAAAATTGCGACTTTCTATAACGACAAGGTGATGTCTATCGGATAAGGTGGGCTACCTCTTCGACGCCCTTGACCAAAAGCTCCGTAAATACCTCCATGGAGGAAAGATAGAGCAGTCGGGCGAGTGGCGTTTCAAGTACGACAAGGATGGACAACTCATCAAGAAGTACAAAGGCTCGGGCAAATGGTGGGACAGCAAACGAGACCGTTGGCAGTATGAGTCGAATCAGAATGGTGCATATTCCACCATGTAAGCTACGATAAAGAGACGAACACGATGGAGATGCAACTTACCCACAAGGAAAGTTATAAAGCTGTGTCCCATAAAGGCAGAGTTAAAGACCGGGAAGATCAGATAGGCCAGAAATATAAACGTAATAGCTATGCTAAATAATCTGCTCATTGATAACATTACAAACAAGCAAATCATAGGGGTTCCTTTATCTAAGGATATGATTGCAAAGTTCTTCATTGAGTGGAACTTCTCAGGGAAAGGTGCATACATCGATTTCTTATCTCAATATAATGGCTTATTTTTTCCCGAGGGATTGCTTCTTGAGGCATCAGCACACGAGATTGAAATGGAGGTGGAGACATTCTACGATCTTTGTGGAAGACTAGAGCGCTACTGGGATATTGCAAAAGATAATATAGACATCCCTAAGAAATTTACGATGTCGCACATCCCTATAGCAGACGATGCAGCAGGTAATGAGTATTGGATAAACCTGATAACAGGAGAGGTCGTATTCATCGAAGTTGAATATGGGATTCCAGAGGGGGTACATATTGTCGCTGATAGCTTTAGTACATTCTACTCTGCTCTACGCCCAATGCATTAGTGCTGGGGATTGGGCTCCCTCAATGTCGGGTCTAACGGCTATGAGTATCCCCCCACTTTAGCTCAGAGCGTCAGTACGGCAGCTTGGGCTTTGAGTTGGAGCGTATGCTCCCAGGGGGTATCTCGCAGAGCTTCGCCTATGACAACATCGGCAGGCTTGTCGATAGCAAGACACGCCAGTCTACGAAGGTACGCAGAGAGCGTAGATACCATTGGGGTAAGGCTGATCGCCTGCTCAAGACCGAGGATAGCCGTTATGGCACTACGTCGTACGAATATAGCCCAACGGGGCATCTGAAAAGGCAACCTATGCTGACGGCACAGAAGAGTACCGCCTATCGGATAAGGTGGGCAACCTCTTCGACGACCCTGACCGAAAGCTCCATAAATACCTCCAAGGAGGGAAGATAGAGCAGTCGGGCGAGTGGCGTTTCAAGTACGACAAGGATGGACAACTCATCGAGAAGTACAAAGGCTCGGGCAAGTGGTGGGACAGCAAACGAGACCGTTGGCAGTATGAGTGGAACCAGAACGGCACACTCAAGGCGGTTAAGTCACCCCACAGAAAGCGACCTGCACAGTTTACCTACGATACCTTCTCCCGCCTCTGTAGTTTATCTCTTGGGCTCTGTTGCCAAGGAGAAAACAGAAGGGACGTACGCAAGACGGCTACCGTATTTTCGGGAATGGAAAATCAGGTAAAACGACAAATAAGAATCAACATCACAAATTCCCCTCAGGCTTGGGGTCTCCCTAGCCTGAGGGGAAGGACGAAGGAGAATCTTACACACTTTCGGACATTACCCGACTTTCACGGCTTCGTTGTAGAGGATGCTGATCTGCTGGATAGAGGCGATAATGGAAGACAATTCACGGAGATGCTTCTCAGTGGACTTGTCCTTTGTAATAACCTTGAACGGCTCGCCTAAGACTCGGGCTCTCACATAGTCGCTCTTGTGTACGTTGTCAAACAAAAGTGCAAGAGAACAATAAATGAGAACTTCAATGCCATCAAAGAACTCAGCATTGTTCCTCTTAGCAAGTGTTGCGATGGAAGAAACTAAAACAACATACACAAGGAAAATTCATCAGTGGAAAGTTTGGGGAAATAACAAATAAAAATGAGGAATAAACCAAGAAAAGAATTTTAAGTTTATACGCTTTTTAGGACAGTACCCCTATGTTGGATGATATTATCTATTGGGCAGAATACTATCTAGCCAAAATACAAGACCATTCTTTTCGAGGAGGGTGGCTCTCAGATACTCTATTTGTTATTACCCTCTGCTTGTTGTTTAACCTCCTGACCCTCTTTTATTGCGTTGAATTTTATCTAGACTGGGATATTATACAGCATATCCCTATAACTTCTAGGCGAGAATTTAGCTCATGGCTGTATGCATCTCTTTTCTTTATCCCCGTCTTGTCTCTCTTATATTATAAGTACTTCCGAAAATGTCGTTGGAGGCCGTTTATTAAGAGCTATAGCCATAAATCATCTCGAGAGAAGATTGTTGGGAAAATCATATTTTGGAGTTATATGGCAGGAACCTGGGGGAGCTTCATTCTCTGCTTGTACTTCTTCAATCATTAGAAAGATCTTGAAGGAGCCATCGAGACTACAAGTATCATTGGGACAGTATTTCGGGGCTCGTTTACTTTCAATATGTAAGATGATTGTATTACCTTTGTATTCCTCTCGTAGATACTTGTGGTGATACAATCCCCAAGCATGATATAGAAAACTGCTGTTCATAGCTACATATTGGTTGGTGCTAATTCAAATATACAATTGTTCAGCGGTTTTCCTCTTTTTAGAACCCCATCATTCCAAATGGCGGATGAACCCTTTTTTTGCAACATTTCCCCACGAAGACGGCAGCGACTCCAAAATAATTTATTATTTTTGCTCGTATAATCGCCGGTGGGCTTAGACAGTACGTCTTTGTCCACATTAAATGCATACGTAAATATGAAGACACTCCGAGTCATCATCAGCGGCGGCGGAACAGGCGGACACATTTTCCCCGCCATCGCCATCGCCAACGAGGTGCGCAGCAAACGGCCTGACGCAGAGATTCTTTTTGTGGGCGCTGAAGGCCGCATGGAGATGCAACGCGTGCCGGCAGCCGGCTACCGCATCGAAGGTTTACCCGTCGCCGGTTTCGACCGCAAACGCTTGTGGCGCAACTTCGGCGTCTTGATTCGTCTGTGGCGCTCACAACGAAAGGCACAACGCATCATTAAGGAATTCCAACCTCAGGTGGCGGTCGGAGTGGGCGGATATGCCAGCGGCCCCACCTTGAACGTGTGCGGCAAAATGGGCATCCCCACTTTGTTGCAAGAACAGAACTCGTATGCGGGCGTGACCAACAAGCTCTTGGCGAAGCGCGCGCAGCGCATCTGCGTGGCCTACGACAAGATGGAGCGCTTCTTCCCCGCCGATCGTATCTTACTCACCGGTAACCCGGTGCGACAAAACCTGCTCCACCCCACCCTCTCGCAGGCCGAAGCACGCCGGACGCTCGGTTTGCGTCCCGATGTGAAAACCATTCTCGTTATCGGCGGTAGCCTTGGCGCCCGAACGCTCAACGAGAGTGTGCTCAGCGAGCGCTCGCTCCTCGAAGCCCACCCCGAAGTGCAGGTGCTTTGGCAGACGGGCAGCTATTATAAAGAGGCCATCGCCGAAAGCCTCAAGACGGAGGGACATCCCGACAACCTCGTGGTGACAGACTTCGTCACGGACATGAGTGCGGCCTACACGGCGGCGGATCTCGTGATCAGCCGAGCCGGTGCTTCGAGCATCAGCGAATTGGCGCTGTTGGGAAAACCTTCCATTCTCGTCCCTTCGCCCAATGTGGCCGAAGACCATCAGACACACAATGCCTTGGCACTCGTCGAGAAAGACGCCGCACTCTATGTGAAAGACAGTGAGGCGTACGACGAACTGATGCCCCTGGCGCTGAAAACGGTGGGTGACGAAGCACAACTAGAAAAACTCTCGCACAACGTGCGACAACTGGCGCATCCTGATGCAGCTTCGCGCATTGCCGATGAGGTGATCCGCTTGGCCGAAGCAGCGCAAGGCGCCCAATAACCCTTATTCTCCGCAACTGATTGCAATGCAATATACTTCCGTTTTCTTCCTCGGTGCCGGCGGCATCGGCATGAGCGCTCTCGAACGCTACTTCAAACAACTCGGTTGCTTCGTGGCCGGCTACGATCGCACCCGCTCCAATCTGACCGACGCACTCGGCGAAGAAGGGATTGCGCTCCACTTTGAAGACGACCCCGAACTCATCCCCGCAGCCTGTCGTGACCCGAAAAACACACTCGTGGTCTATACGCCGGCCATCCCCGCCGACAACCGCGAATTGCAGTGGTTTCGCGAGGGCGGATTCGAGATTCACAAACGCGCACAGGTGCTCGGCACGCTCACAAAGACCAAGAAGGGACTTTGCGTGGCGGGAACGCATGGCAAAACGTCGACTTCGGCCATGACCGCGCACCTGTTGCACGAGAGCGCGGTGGATTGCAACGCGTTCTTGGGCGGCATCACAAAAAACTACGGCACGAACTACATCCTCGCGCCCGAAAGTGATTTTGTTGTCATCGAGGCAGACGAGTTCGATCGTTCTTTCCACCACTTGCGCCCCTATGCCACGGTGATCACCTCGGCCGATGCCGACCACTTGGACATCTACGGCACAGAAGAGGCCTATCTCGAAAGTTTTTCGCACTACACCTCGCTCATTCAACCGGGCGGAGCGCTCATCACACACCGCGGTTTGCGCTTCACCGAGCGTTTGCAACCGGGAGTGCGCCGCTATGACTACGCGCGTACCGAAGGCGACTTCCATGCGGAGAACATTCGCATCGGCGGCGGGCGCATTGTCTTTGATTTGGTGTCGCCTTTGGGCAACATCAGCGACATCGAACTCGGCGTACCGGTGAGCATCAACATCGACAACGGCATTGCAGCCTGCGCTTTGGCGCAAATTGCCGGGGTTTCGGCCGAAGAGATTCGAGAAGGCATGCGCACCTATACCGGTGTAGATCGCCGTTTCGATTTCAAAATCAAGAACGACCGCTGCGTTTTCCTCAGTGACTACGCTCATCACCCCGCAGAAATCAAACAAAGCATTCAGTCCTTGCGCGAAGTCTTCGACGGCCGCAAAATTTCAGCCATCTTCCAGCCTCACCTCTACACCCGCACGCGCGATTTCTATGGTGACTTTGCCGAAGCGCTCTCCTTGCTCGACGAAGTGATCCTGCTTGACATCTACCCTGCGCGCGAACTGCCGATTGAGGGGGTGACTTCACAACTTATCTACGACCGTTTGCGTCCCGACATGCAACGTCGAATGGCGCACCTCCAAGATTTGCCTAAAATCGCCGAAGAAGAAGACTTCGACGTCCTGGTGGTGCTCGGTGCCGGCGACGCAGACACCTATTGTCCCCAAATCGCAGATATCCTTCGGGCGAAATATCAGATAGAAGCCTGAATTGTTTTCGCTCGACTGAGGCCTTTCGTGTTCGCAGTGCACCACCGCGGCACGACAAATGCCCACTCCGCGCTGCCGATCCACAACACGCATTGTTTTCTTCGTTCGTACCTCGGTCTCTCCACCTACAGTGCCCCCGCTATGCGCACGCTACTCAAACTTATTCTGCTGTTTTTGGCAGTTGCTTACCTGATTTTCGCCACAGTGACCTTCTTGTGGCGAAAAGATGACACACCGTGCCGCACGGTGAACATTGTCATTGCCGACAGCGCGCAAGCCACACTCATCACACGCGATGCGGTGGAGAGAATGCTACACAAATCGGGGCACTACCCTGTGGGGCAAAGCATGAAAGACATCAATTTGCTGGATTTGGAACAGCAAATCAAGAAAAATCCCTACATTAGCGAAGTCCTTTGCGTGAAAACACCGGGAAATTGTGTACGCATTCACGTGTCACAACGACTCCCCTTGCTCCGCATTATGAATGAAAAGGGCGAAGACTACTATGTAGACAACAAAGGAGTGCGCATGTTGGCCAAAGGTTATGAAGCCGATGTGGCCATCATCACCGGACAGGCTGACGAACTCTACGTGCGGAGACATCTTTTGCAGTTGGGGATGATCATGCACGACGACGAATTTTGGAACAGCCAAATCGAACAAATCAATGTTTTGCCCAACGGCAATGTAGATTTGGTGATGCGCGTCGGGAACCCCTTGGTACATTTAGGCACACCCGACAAACTCAACCGCAAACTGCGCAACCTGCGCGCCTTTTACGAAAAAGTGCTTCCCAAAGTAGGATGGCACAAATACAGAGAAATCTCCGTCGCCTACGAAAATCAGGTGATCGGTATTAAATAACGCTTTCAAAGATCCTCCCTTATATGTTCACAGACCCCAACAGTCCCTTTTATGCGGCCATTGCCATCGGCTCTACCAAAGTCACCGGCATGGTCGGACGCGTAGACAGCGAAGGAGCTGTCAATGTGCTCTCGTATATGGCCATTTCATCTACCGACTTCATTCGCAAAGGTCGTGTATATAATGTAGATAAGATGACGCAGTGCCTCAAGAGCATTCGCGAGCGCATGGAGAATCAGCTCAATTGCAACATCAAACAAGTCTATGTTGCCCTCAACTGTCAGGGCATGCGATCGACGACACACCTTGAGGAGCGCACTTTCCCGCAAAGAATTACGGTGCAACAAGAGTTGATCGAATCGCTCAAAGCTGACAACCGCGATAAGATCAGCCAAGACCAGATCCTTATCGACTCGCTTCCGCTCGAATACACCATGGGTACTTTCTCGACCAACGAGGCAGTGGGCGTGATGACGGATCGCATTCGTGCGCAATTCCTCAATATCATTTGCAATGCCGGCGCCATCGAGACCATCGAGTCCAGTTTCCGCAAAGCCGGTCTGCCGATTGCACGGCATACGATGGCCGCCGATCGTTTGGCCAACGTGATGACCGACGAAAAAGAGCGCAGCACCGGTTGCGTATTTGTGGACATGGGCAGCGAAACCACCACCGTTGCAGTCTATCGCGGCAAATTGCTCCGCCACTTTGCCGTTCTTCCGCTCGGAGGACTGAACATTACGCGCGACATTGCGGGCATTTTCAACTGCGAAGAGAGCGAAGCTGAAGAATTCAAGCGCACTTACGGTTATCCCGAGGCGAACCGCACCGACGACAACAGCGAAGTGATCCATCTTCGTGACGGCGGTCGCGCACGTCCCCTCGCTGAATTGTATGATATCATCGAAGCGCGCACTTCGGAGATCGTGCAAAACATCAAAGCGCAGATCGAATATGCCGGATATGACAGCGACACGCTCGTCAATGGCCTCTACATCACCGGAGGAGCCGCGCAACTTCCGCACCTCAACGTGGCCTTTGCCCAATACTTCCCCAACTGGAACGTGCACTTCGACCGACTGCCGAACGCACTGGCCATTCGTTGCAACGAAACGCTCTTCAATGAGAATGCCATCTACAATGTCGTGCTCTCGGTCATCCGTAATGCCGATTCCAACTGCAACGCCGGCGCACGAGCACAGACTGAAAAAGAACCGGTACTCTTCAAAGACGATCCCGATCCCTCGGTTGAGCAGACCGTAACTCCGGAAACTAACATCACAACTCCCGAGCAGGTAAATCCTCAAGTCACCCAGAACGAGGAAACCACTCCCAAGGAGAAAAAGGAAGAGAAAGAAGAACAGAAGGAGGAGAAAAAGCGACCTAAAGAGAACAAGGGAAAGAATTTCCTCAAATCACTCAAAAGTTTCCTCAACAACATGGTTACCGACGACGAGTAATCGTTGCGGTCGCTCCGCTTCCCCTCCCTTTTCGCTCGAAATCCCTCCTCGCGCATGATTTCCCAGCCTTGAAATTAGCCCGAGTTCACGCTTTGCCGCTATCTGTCCACGTCTTCTACGCCCCTTCTCAGCGCCTAAATTCTATTCCCCACGTCCGTCATGCCATCTCCCAAGCGCGAACGCAAAATATTGATAGACCTCGACGCACAGCCGATGCCGTTACCCGACATCGTGATCTCCGACCGGCCGGAACTCGTGGTCGATTTGGGCAATCTTCGCCAACCGTCGAACATCAAGGTCATGGCCATCGGACAAGGCGGCATCAAAGCCGCGCAGGTACTCATCGAAAAGGGATATACCGGCGTAGATTACATAGCCTGCGACACAGATGCCGCCCTGCTTGCTGAATCTAATATCCCCATTCGGCTGCAATTGGGAAATTCCGGCATTGGTTCGGGCAACAATCCGGCATTGGCACGTGACGAAGCCATCGCTTCCACCGACAAAATCATCAGGGCACTCGCCGGAGAAACGATGATTTTGTTCCTATTGGCCAGTTTCGGCGGAGGTGTCGGCACCGGTTGCACACCGGTCATCGCACGCATCGCACGAAGTCTCGGTATTACCACAACAGCCGTCATCACCACGCCATTTCTCTTCGAGGGCATCGAACACATCGACCGCGCGCTCGACGGCATTCAGGTTTTGGTCGAAGAAGTTGACAGTCTTTTGGTGATCAACAATGAGAAACTTCTCATTACCCACCCCGAACTCACGCTACAGACCGCCTTTGCCAAATCCGATCTCGCACAAGCCGAACCTGTCGCCTCACTTTCGTCTATTACTGTCAACACTACCGCACCCGTAACCATCGACCTTCGCCAAATGCGCGATTTTCTCGGCCGGGGCGGCATAAGTTTTCATTCGGTCGGCTATGCGCGTGGCCCCGGACGCTTGACCCGCGCCATAGAAGATGCCCTGCGCTCCCCGCTCGTGGCCGACTATGACATCTATCGCGCCAAGTGCGTTGTCCTCTTTATCCAATACAGCGATCAATCCGTCGCCGGCAATGGCGAACCTCAAGAAGGACTCAAGATGGACGAACTTTCGGAAGTAAATCGCTTCTTCGATTCGTTCTCCAATGAGATCCATTCCTACTGGGGATTAGCACCCGACGAGACGTTAGGCGAATATGTCAGTGCCACGATCTTTGCCGGCGGTTTCAGCCTCGAGGACATCGGCGGTATGCGCGAGCATATTGATGCAACCACCACGGCTCGCGACCTCGTTCGCGCCAGAAAAGAAGCCATTCGCGAGCGAAGAAGGGCAGAATTCTACGGTCTCAGCGATCCTTCCCCCCTGCCCTATCGTCGCCACGCCGTCTACATCTTCCAACCCGACGACCTCGACAACCCGGAAGTCATTCGCATGGTCGAATCTTCCCCCACCAGTCGTCGTTCTCCTGAGCTACACGCGCAAATCGTGCGCCGATCGCTCACCCCCGCCCCACAATCATCCACCTCCGATTCGGAACAACCTCACCAACATGTCTGATAACGCCTCCAATCCCAACGAAAAGAAACGCTTCGAGCCCCTTGTGGAAATCACTCCCACCGATAAGCCCGAAGCCCCCGTAGCCATCATCAAAGTCATCGGTGTCGGTGGCGGCGGCGGCAACGCCGTTAGCAACATGTATCGCGAGAATGTCGAAGGCGTTCGCTTCCTCGTCTGCAACACCGACGCCAAAGCCCTTGCAGACTCCGCCGTGCCCGATCACGTTCAGCTCGGCCCCGGTCTCGGTGCCGGCGGACGTCCCGAACGCGGACGCGCATTGGCTGAAGAAAACGTCGAAGCCATCCGCGAAGCCCTCGAAGACGACCTCAATATGGTGTTCATCACCGCCGGTATGGGCGGTGGTACCGGAACCGGTGCCGCCCCTGTCATTGCACGAGAGGCCATGGCCAAGGGTATTCTCACCGTCGGCATTGTCACCATCCCCTTCCTCTTCGAGCAGAAGCTGCAAGTCAACAAAGCACTCGACGGTGTTGAGTGCATCAGTAAGGAGGTGGACGCCCTGCTCATCGTCAACAACCAGCGTCTTTTCGACATCTATCGCGACCTCACGGTGAAAGATGCCTTCAAAAAAGCCGACGATACCCTCACCGACGCCGTGCGTTCCATCGTTGAGATCATCAATATGGGCGGAAGCGGCAGTGTGAATCTCGACTTCAGCGATGTCGATACCTGCTTACGCAAAGGTGGAGTGGCCGTCATGTCCACCGGTGTGGCCACCGGCGAGAACCGTCTGCGCAAAGCCATCGATGCCGCACTCGAATCGCCCCTGCTCAACGATCGCGACATCCAAGATTCCAAGTCGCTTCGCCTCGCCGTCTTCAGCCCCGAAGATCCGGTTCACACGTTGAAGATCGATGAAATGGATCACATCGACAAGTTCATGAAGGACATCAACGCCAATGTCGATTTCAAATACGGCTTGGCCACCGATCCCACCCTCACCGACGACCAAGTACGCGTCATTGTCCTCGCCTCCGGCTTCCGTAATGTCACCGCCCACCTCACCGAAGAGGACAATCATCCCCTCACCGAAGAGGAAACCGAACGCATCAACGCCGAAAATGAGCGCATCAGCAACTACTATGGTCGCGAAAAGGGCGAACGCACGCGTTACACCCGCTACTATGTCCTCAAACCCGAAGACCTCGACAACGAAGTGCTCATTTCCGACATCGAGAACATTCCCACCATTCGCCGCACCGATGGCGATTTGCGCCGCATCCGCCAAAACAGCAACAGCGCAGAGCCGGTCGTAGCCCCCACCCCCGCAGAGGAAGCGCCCCAAACTGAGCCCAACGAATAATACAGACCGTTCGCACAACCGCAAGAAATGGGTTGCCCCGACCGCTTTTTGCCCAAAGGCAGCGCCTGACGTGGCAACACTCCGCGAGCACTGCGAACTTCACACCCCTACCACTATGCTTTTCGACCAGATCAGCACCGACATCATGTCGGCCATGAAGGCGCACGACAAGGTGCGCACACAAGCCCTCCGCAACGTCAAGAAATTCTTCATCGAAGCGAAGACCGCTCCCGGCAGCAACGGCGAACTCACCGACGAAGCCGCAATGAAGATCCTCGCCAAACTCGCCAAGCAGGGACGCGACACCGCCGCCCTCTACACTGAGCAGAATCGCCCCGACCTCGCGGAGAGCGAACTCGCCGAAGTGGCCGTTATCGAGACCTACTTGCCCAAAGCCCTCACCGACGAGGAACTCACCGCCGCGCTCCGCGACATCATTGCCGAAGTCGGCGCCGCTTCGCCCAAAGACATGGGCAAAGTCATGGGCGTGGCTTCCAAACGCCTCGCCGGACGTGCCGACGGCCGCGCCATCAGCGAAAAAGTAAAGACGCTCTTGGCCTAAACCACCGCAAAAGCAGAAAGCGGCGACAGCAATTCGCCCCACTTTCCCCATTCACACACGGGATTTGTCTTCAATCGCAAAGACAAATCCCGTTTTTTCGTATCCACTTGTCGGCTATTCGAAGCGCCTCGGGCACCCCGTTTCGAAACACCACGACTTTCGCCAAAAAGTTCACAACTTCCGCACGAAAGCCCCCTTGTTTTGCCCGAAAGGGGACGAGAAAAACGGCATGCCACTGATTTTCTCTGCTTTTTTGGCAAAATCAACACAGAAGAAACGGCCGCCTCCAAAAAATATGCGTATCTTAGCCTATCGATCTGTTTCGTGCGACAAATCGTGCGTCATTGGGTAGCGCAGCCCCTTGCTCGACTGTGAGCAACGCCCCACCGATACGGCACACAGCTCCGCACATCGTGCCCGTTGTTCCCGCGCCCACTCACGAAAGCCGCAACCCCGATCGACAAACACGCCAAGCCCCTCGCAATTATGACCTACCAGTGGAACTACGTCCCCGCCCCTCCCGGCGAAGAAGCCGAAGGCCGAAGACTCGCCGAAGAATTGGGCATGCACCCCGTCTTCGGGCGCATGCTCCGCGAGCGCTGCATTTACACAGCCGCCGCAGCACGCCGATTCTTCCGCCCGCAACTCACCGACCTGCACGACCCGTTCCTCATGAACGATATGCAGGTGGCGGTCGAACGCCTCAACCTCGCCATCGCGCGCAAGGAGCGCATCATGGTCTACGGCGACTATGACGTCGACGGCGTCACCTCCGTGGCACTGGTCTATCGATTCATCAGTCGCTATTACAGCAACATCGACTACTACATCCCCGACCGCTACGAAGAAGGTTACGGGGTGTCGAAACGCGGTATCGACTATGCCGCCGAAACCGGTGTGCGCCTCATCATCGTCTTGGACTGTGGCATCAAGGCTGTCGAAGAAATCACCTATGCCAAGGAGTGTGGCATCGATTTCATCATTTGCGACCACCACGTTCCCGACGAAGTCTTGCCCCCGGCTGTGGCCATTCTCAACCCCAAGCGCCGCGACAATCACTACCCCTACACGCACCTCTCGGGCTGCGGCGTGGGTTTCAAGTTCATGCAAGCCTTTGCCGCCGACAATGGCATTGAATTCAACCGCTTGCACGAGTTGCTCGACCTCTGTGCCGTGTCGATTGCATCGGACATCGTGCCCGTCACGGGCGAAAATCGCATCCTCGCCTACCACGGGCTGCGGCGCCTCAACTCCAACCCCTCCATTGGTTTGCAAGCCATCGTGGAGGTGTGCGGACTGGCCGACCGCGAACTGACGATGAACGACATCATTTTCCGCATCGGCCCCCGCATCAATGCCTCCGGACGCATGCAAAACGGCAAAGAAGCCGTCCAACTGCTGGTAGAAAACGACTACTCCACCGCCCTCAATCAGGCTTCGCACATCAATCTCTACAACGAGGCGCGCAAAGATCTCGACCGCAAGATGACCGAGCAAGCCACCGAACAGGTCAGCGCCATGAAGGGTCTCGAAGAGCGCCGCGGCATTGTCATCTACAACGAGGAGTGGCACAAAGGCATCATCGGCATTGTGGCCTCGCGCGTCACCGAACAATACTATCGCCCCGCCGTGGTCTTGACCCGCTCGGGCGACATGGCCACCGGTTCTGCGCGCTCCGTCACCGGCTTCGACGTCTACAAAGCGGTGCAAAGCTGCGCCGACCTGCTCGAAAACTTCGGCGGACACACCTATGCCGCCGGACTCACGCTGCGAGTGGAGAACGTGCCGGAATTTTCGCGCCGTTTCGAAGCCTACGTGGCCGAACACATTCTCGACGAACAGACACAACCCTCGCTCGACATCACCGCTGTGCTCGACTTCAACGAGGTCGATTTCGAATTCTACAAGCAGTTGCGCAAATTTGCCCCCTTCGGGCCCGGCAACGAGCGTCCCCTCTTCTGCACGCCCCGCGTCTATGACTATGGCACCTCAAAGGTGGTGGGACTCGGGCAGAAGCACATTCGCCTCGAATTGGTCGACAACAAATCGAACGCCGTGATGAACGGCATCGCCTTCGGCCAAAGTTCGCAGGCACGCTACATCAAAACACGCCGCGCCTTCGGCATCTGCTACGCGGTGGAGGAAAACTCCCACAAACGCGGCGAGGTGCAGTTGCAAATCGAAGACATTCGTCCCTGTGAGTAAGACGATCGACCACTACACCCCACCTCCCGGCCAACCTGACGCGACCGACCAAGCCTTGCAGGACATTTGGGGCGAACCGATCTCGCCGGAGGGGGAGTTTCTCCCCGACACGGCGACATTACCCGCCACGCAACTCGCCACAGAGATGCCGGTCGATCGCAACGATCCACGCGTGGTGTTGAAAGCCGGCTGGGGCTACGCCGATTTTCGCGGCATCCAACGCGAAATTATCGACAGTCTGCTCGCCGGCCACGACACCCTCGGCCTCATGCCTACCGGCGGTGGCAAAAGCATCACCTTCCAAGTGCCGGCACTCATGATGGAGGGTACCTGCTTGGTGATCACACCGCTCATTGCGCTGATGAAAGACCAGGTGGAGAACCTCCGCCGGCGAAAAATCCGCGCCACGGCCATCCACTCGGGGCTGTCGCGCGAAGAAATCAACCGCGAGCTCGACAATGTGATCCTCGGCGAATACAAATTTCTCTACCTTTCGCCCGAACGCATCCACACCGAGCTCTTCCGCTTCAAACTCGCTTACATGAAAGTGAGTTTCATCGCGGTGGACGAGGCACATTGCATCTCGCAATGGGGCTACGACTTCCGCCCCTCCTACTTGCAGGTGCGCGAAATCCGCACACTCCTACCCACCGTGCCCATCTTGGCGCTCACCGCAACGGCCACGGCCACCGTGGTCGACGACATTCAGGCGCAACTGGGCTTCCGCGAGCGGCGCGTCTTCCGCATGAGTTTCGAACGCGCCAATCTCACCTATCTCGTGCGGCAGTCCGAAGACAAACTCGGCGACCTCATCGCCCTACTCCACCAAAGCGAAGGCTCGGCCATCGTCTATACCCGCTCACGCGGCGGAACGCGCGACACTGCCCTCGCCTTACAGAGCGCAGGCATCCCCGCGCTCTACTACCATGCGGGACTGCCGACAGAAGACAAGAATGCGCGCCAAGAAGCGTGGCAAAACGACCGCACCCGCGTGATGGTGGCCACCAATGCTTTCGGCATGGGCATCGACAAACCCGATGTGCGACTCGTCGTGCACCTCGATCCGCCCGACTCCTTGGAAGCCTATTTCCAAGAAGCCGGACGAGCCGGACGCGACGGCGAACCGGCCGAAGCCATCCTCCTGACCCATCCGCGAGATGTGCGACTCCTCTCCCAACGCATCGCACAAACCTTTCCGCCGAAGGAGAAAATTCGCGAAGTCTACGACGATGTGGCCTACTACCTCCAAATTCCGGAGGGCGAAGGCGAGGAGCATTCTTTCGAATTTGACCTCGAAGAGTTCTGTCGCCGCTTCCGCTATTTCCCCCTCACCGTGGTCAGCGCGTTTGCCATCCTCGAACGAGCGGGTTATCTCCTCTATACCGACAAACACGAGCGGCGTTCGCGCCTGATGATGATTGTCAAGCGCGAAGAACTCTATCGCGTGCACAATCGTGTGGCCGAAGGCGACAAAGTGCTCACCGCGCTCTTTCGCACCTACACCGGGCTGTTTGCCGACTACGTTTTTATCGAAGAAAAAGCCCTCGCCGCCGCGTGCGGCCTCAGCGAAGAGGCACTCTACGAGAAACTAATGGCACTGAACCGCGCGCGTTTGCTGCACTACATCCCGCACAAGAGCGTGTCGACGTTGCGTTATCTCACACGGCGCACCTTGGGCGAACGCCTCAACATCGGCGCGGACGCTTACGAGACGCGTCTCGACCAATACACGCGCCGCATTGAAGGCGTGGTGCGCTACTGCACCGACCGAGACACTTGTCGCAGCCGAATGTTGCTCGAGTATTTCGACGATCCCGCCGCCCACGATTGCGGACGCTGCGACGTCTGTCGGCCGACGCCCGAAGCTTGCACGCCCGATGCCCAACTGGAAGCGAATTTGTTTCAACTCTTGGCCGACGGTCGTCCGCACACGGTCGCCGAATGGCACGTTGCGCAACTCGATGCCGAACGTGCCGGCCAACTGCTGCAACAATTTCTCGACGAGGGACGCGTTCTTTTCGACGGGGCACAACTCACGTTGCCCACAGCGCCGACTTCGCCCGAAAACTAAGCCCCCGGCGCACACGCATACGGTTTGTTTCGCCTGCGGGTCACCCACTTTCACTTTTTTCCTCCTCAACCAACTGATTTCACACCGTGGTACTCAATTATATTTGGATCGCTTTTTTTCTCATCGCCTTCGTCATTGCCGCCTTTCGCCTCTTGTTCATGGGCGATTTCGATGTCTTTCCGGCCATTATGAACTCGACTTTCGAAACGGCGAAGACGGCTTTTGAAATTTCGCTCGGACTCACCGGCGTATTGTCGCTTTGGATGGGCGTGATGAAAATCGGCGAACGCGGTGGCGTCATTCAGTTTGTGGCGCGACTCCTCGGCCCGGTGTTCAAACGCCTCTTCCCCGAGATTCCGGAAGGGCACCCTGTGGTGGGCAACATCTTTATGAACATCTCCGCCAACATGCTTGGTCTCGACAACGCCGCCACACCACTCGGACTCAAGGCGATGGAAGGACTACAGGAGTTGAATCCACAGAAAGAGCGCGCCAGCAACGCGATGATCATGTTCTTGGTGCTCAACACCAGCGGACTCACGCTCATTCCGGTCTCGATCATGGTCTACCGTGCCCAACAAGGAGCGGCCAACCCCACCGATGTGTTCATTCCCATCCTGCTGGCCACCTTCTTTTCTACACTGGCCGGTGTGATGGTCACGGCACTTTTTCAGCGTATCAACCTCCTGAACCGCACTTTGCTGCTCACACTCGGCGGCGCTTCGCTGGTCGTTGCCGGCATCATTTGGGGTTTCGCCTCGCTCGACGCCGAAATGATGAACCGCGTCGGCACAACGAGCGCCAACGTCCTCTTGTTCACGCTCATCACCGCCTTCATCCTCGCAGGACTTCGCCAAAAGATCAACGTCTACGACGCCTTTGTCGAAGGGGCGAAAGCGGGTTTTGAAACCGCCGTGCGCATCATCCCTTATCTCGTAGCGATGCTCGTGGCCATCGGCGTGTTTCGCGCCAGCGGCGCGATGGATGCGCTCATCGACGGCGTGTCTTGGGCAGTTCAGCGCTGCGGCTTCGACGCACAGTGGGTGGGTGCGCTGCCCACCGCCTTGATGAAACCACTGTCGGGCTCCGGCGCACGCGGAATGATGGTCGACGCGATGACCACCCACGGGGCGGATTCGTTTGTGGGGCGCTTGTCGTGCATTTTCCAAGGCAGCACCGACACCACCTTCTACATTCTCGCCGTTTACTTCGGCAGTGTGGGCGTTCGCCACACGCGTCATGCCGTGGCCGCGGGCTTGCTCGCCGATTTGGCCGGCATCGTGGCCGCCATCGCCATTTGCTATCTCTTCTTCGGCTAAGTTCCGCGCATGGGCGACACGCCTTTCTGCCATTTTCGCTTAGAGAAAAAAGCCGCCCCTTGTTCCGCAGTCGAAATTAGACAACGACAGACGAACTGTTGGCCACACGGCATAGAAATAAGCCATTATTGGTTCATCCCACATTTGGAGTGAGGCGTCAACTACCGGAATCCCTTTCTCGAAAGTACACCGGCCTCCCACTTCACCCCCCAACGCGCACGCGTAGCGCGCGCGTCCGCTGTTTTTCGTTTTTTGCCTTCACCTCTTCACCATACGACGGTAAGAACCTATGGAACAGCGACTTGCGCGTGAAGGCTTCACCCCTTTTCCCTTCACAGGTGAAGGCAAAAAAAGGGCTTTTCCTTCACACACAAAACACACTGTATCAACAACTTGCGGGTGAAGGTGAAGGGTGAAGGTAAGAATTTCGAACTCGCTGAGTGCGCGATGCGCAGGGGCGTGTCCGTTCGCGCGTACGGAGGTGCGGATGAGGAAACCATGGGTGACACCGTGAGCGAAGGGACGGGTGTCTTTTCAAAAAAAGCGGGGAGGAAGCAGAGAAAAGAAGAGGCGTTTCGAAAGAAAGTCCACAAGTTTTTATTCAATCTCTCCCTTTTCTCAAAAATCGAAATATTTTTCTCGCAAAATCTTCGACAATTCGAAACTAATTCCTTACTTTTGCGCTTGACAAAACACAACTTCCCTTCATCCCGCTGCACTGCGGCGTCCATATAGCGCAAAGTCGAGGTACTGTCCCGACCATCCGGCGCAAACGCTCTTTGACCTACTGAACCGGCGCGACTTCGCCATATCCCTACCTATCTGAACAGGCGAAAAGCGCTACGCTCCGACGCGGGATGCGTCTTCACGCGACCGCGACGAGCTATAATCGAAGCTCTCCAAACTGCCGTCCACACAAGGTACAATCCACTATGCCACAACGACTTGCACCACCCTACCGGACTGCAAGTAAAACCGATTTTCGATCCACCGAGCACGTATTGATAGACTTCCCCGTTGCCCCCAATCGCCGTGGGTGAAGAAGATCATCGGATGGGACTTCGACGCGGAATGATGGCCGCATCACTCCAAATGTCGGATGAACTTTACATTATACCTCCGCACTTTCATATCAAAACTCCCCATTCCTCATGAAAAAAGCCCTCTCTACCACGCAGGCACCTGCCGCCATCGGCCCTTACTCGCAGGCCATTGAAGTGAACGGCACCGTTTATGTCAGCGGACAACTGCCGGTCGATCCCGCCACCGGCGAGTTTGTGCCCGGCGGTATCAAAGAACTCACGCATCGTTCGCTCACCAATCTCACCCATGTGCTGGCCGAAGCCGGTTTGACGCTCGACAATGTGGTGAAAACCACCGTTTTCTTGGCCGATATCGAAGACTTTGCCGCCATGAACGAGGTGTATGCGTCGTTCTTCAAAGCGCCGTTCCCGGCTCGCTCCGCCATGGCGGTGAAAACGCTCCCGAAAGGGGCGCGCGTTGAGATCGAGTGCATCGCCGTGCGCTGATCCCTTTCTCTTCTTCTTTGTTGTACCCTTACCGGCTCTGCAACTTGCAGAAAAATCCCCTACCACGTTTTTTATCGTGATAGGGGATTTTTCATTTGCGTCTCTTTCGGTAGGCTTCTACGATGGTCGTTACCAAACCGACCGTTATTCCATAGAGAAAAGCACTGCACAGTAGAGACAGAGATTGTCCTTTCGGCAATTCAAATGCAACGAGAAAAATCAAAATAGTTCCTGCGAGAGCAATGGCGTTTCGCACGAACATGAAAGCTAACTTCCACATAAATACTCTAGTACCCTGCTAGTGCTGAGTTCGAAACTCCTCCAGCAGCCCAACCCCAAGGGTTGAAACCGCCAATCAACGACGTCAAGCATCCGATGCAATCATATCTGAGGATTTGCTGGAATCTAGGATTTCTCATCTGCTTTCCGCTCAGCCATGCATTTGCCCCAGGTCCAGCCATGCCTCTCGTGCTTGTCGTAGGCACGATACTTGTAAAATCTCCTCTTAGAGATGCCCACTTATTCCAATTCTGTGGATTTGACCAATATTCATAAGAGTCGATTCCAATGTACATCATGAATACGACGAGCTGTTGTTCTTTCTCTTCAAGTAGGAGAAAATCATCGGATTCAATTACAGATTGAATATATTTTTCCATCTCAGCACGATCCGAAGAAGTTTTCAATGCATCGAAATAGGTTTCGAAAATAGAATTTGCGGATGGGCTAAGCTGCCAATTTGCAACTTCTCCTTTTTGAAGATTGCTAGTAGAACGCATCCGAGGATTCTTCGACTTCATCTGTTCTTCTATGAAGTCTATTGACATGCTGTCGATTTTGCTTCGAAAAAAAGTACTGTCTGCGGTGACGCTGGCATTTGCGCTTCGCGTTTTTAGAGGCCCTAATTGAGAGAAAATTGTATTCAGTCCCTCTGAATGCAAGAGACTAATTTCTCTTAGTTCTGAGAATGAGTACTTTCTGCTGTTATTCTGTGAAAGTTCTCCTTTTTCAACCTGCGAAGAGCAAGCGGAGAAGAACATTCCAAGAGAGAACAGCGAAATCATAAATAGATAGGAGTATTTCATATAATTTGGTATTTGTTCATTGCAAAGATAATAGGCCTTGAAATAACAAACAAATTTATTCGCGGTTTTAACATTGTTAATTTGGAGATTTCTCCAGTCTCCTTTAAAAGATTTCTGCATATTGTGTAAGTCTCATTTGATGGTGACATCGTGAGGCTCTATATCGTCCTACATGTTTGTAAATCCTGGAGTTTTTCGTTGTGAACTCAAAAAAAACGCTCTCTGACCACATGCAGTAGTCAAAGAGCGGAGATTTCCATTTCGATAATAGGTTATTTCTCCGAATCTGCAGCTTTGCCGAACAGCAAAAAGCCGGTGCGGTTTCAAATCACGCCCTGCGCCATCATCGCCTTGGCCACTTTCATGAAGCCCGCCACGTTCGCGCCGCGCACATAGTTCACATAACCGTCGGCCTCAGTGCCGTATTGCACACAAGCCGCGTGGATGCTTTCCATGATTTGGTGCAAACGGCCGTCGACCTCCTCGGCCGTCCACGAAAGGCGCGCCGAGTTCTGGCTCATCTCGAGACCCGACACCGAAACACCGCCGGCATTCGCCGCCTTGCCGGGCGCATAGAGGATGCGCGCGGACTGAAAGAGGTGAACCGCCTCGGGGGTGCAGGGCATGTTGGCACCTTCGCTCACGGCCATCACGCCGTTGTCGAGCAGCATTTGTGCGTGTTCGCCGTTCAGCTCGTTTTGCGTGGCCGAAGGCAGGGCGATGTCGGCCTTGATGCTCCAAGGTTTCTGCCCCTCGAAGTATTGTGCCGTGGGATACTCCTCGGCATATTCGCGAATGCGGCCGCGGTAGAGATTCTTCAGCTCCATAATGTAGTCGAGTTTCGCGCGATCGATGCCGTCGGGATCGTAGACAAAACCGTCACTGTCGGACATGGTGAGCACCTTACCGCCCAATTCGAGCACCTTCTCGGCCGTGTATTGCGCCACATTGCCCGAACCGGAGATGAGCACCGTCTTGCCTTGCAGATCGGTGCCGCGGGTGCGGAGCATTTCCATCAAGAAATAGACATTACCATAGCCCGTTGCTTCGGGACGAATGAGGCTTCCGCCGAATTCACGGCCTTTGCCGGTGAGTACGCCTGTGAATTGGCGCGTATATTTCTTATAGGCACCGAACATGTAGCCCACTTCGCGGCCACCCACGCCGATGTCGCCGGCGGGCACGTCGCAATCCTCGCCGATGTTGCGGTGCAATTCGAGCATGAAGGCTTGGCAGAAGCGCATCACCTCGGCGGCACTCTTACCGCGGGGCGAAAAGTCGGAACCGCCCTTCGCGCCGCCCATGGGAAGTGTGGTCAATGCGTTTTTGAACGTCTGTTCGAAAGCCAAGAACTTGAGAATACCCAAGTTTACAGAGCTGTGGAAACGAATACCGCCCTTGTAGGGGCCGATGGCGTTGTTGTGCTGCACGCGATAGCCCATGTTGGTGCGCACATTGCCGCGGTCGTCGGTCCAAGTCACGCGGAAAGTGTGGATGCGCTCGGGGATGCACAGGCGCTCCATGAGGTTGACTTTCTCAAACTCGGGGTGTTTGTTGTATTCCTCTTCGAGGGTGAAGAGCACTTCTTCCACCGCTTGGTGGTACTCGGGCTCGTTGGGAAAACGGGCTTTCAGTGTTTCGAGCAGTTCTTTGGCGTTCATGAGGGGGATTAGTATTTGAATGTAAAGAAATACAGAGCTTTTATCGAATATATGCTGCAAAATTACTCAAACTCATGGACACCTGCAAAGCCACGCGGCAAAAAACAGAAAAAAGTTGTGGACTTTTTCTCTATCGACGCGAAAAAAAGGGCTTTGCCGTGCGGCGAATTAAAAAGAGAATGACTACCTTTGCTCTGTGTCACAGCACAAAAGACACACTCCACTGAATGAACATTCATTTCACTTACATAAATCCCAAAGAAAATGGCTTTTTTGACTAACGAAAAACTCGTGATCGTCGGTGCCGCCGGCATGATCGGCTCCAACATGGTGCAGAGCGCCCTGATGATGGGTCTCACTTCCAACATTTGCCTCTACGATGTATTCTCGCCCGAAGGTGTGGCAGAAGAAATGCGTCAATGCGGTTTCAACGACGCGAAGATCACGGCTACCACCGACGTGGCCGAGGCCTTCAAAGACGCCAAATACATCATCTCGTCCGGCGGTGCGCCCCGTAAGGAAGGCATGACCCGCGAAGACCTCCTCGCCGGCAACTGCAAAATCGCCGAAGAACTCGGTAAAAACATCAAGCAGTACTGCCCCGACGTGAAGCACGTGGTGATTATCTTCAACCCCGCCGACCTCACCGGCCTCGTTACGCTCCTCTACTCCGGTTTGAAGCCCGGACAGGTGACGACGCTCGCCGCCCTCGACTCCACTCGTCTGCAAAGCGCCCTCGCCAAGAAGTTCGGCGTGATGCAAAACGAAGTGAAGGGCTGCGCCACTTACGGTGGTCACGGCGAACAAATGGCCGTATTCGGCAGCGCTGTTGAAATTGCCGGCCGCAAACTCTCTGACCTCATCGGCACTGCCGAATTCCCCGAGGAAGAATGGGCACAAATGCGCAAGGACGTGACGCAAGGTGGCGCTGCCATCATCAAGCTCCGTGGCCGCAGCTCGTTCCAAAGCCCCTCGTACCTCTCGGTTGAGATGATTCGCTCGGTGATGGGCGGCGAACCCTTCCGCTACCCCGCCGGTACTTACGTGAAGAACGAAAAGTATCAGCACATCATGATGGCAATGGACACCACCCTCGACGCCAACGGCTGCTCCTACAAGGAACCCGTCGGCACGGCTGAGGAAGTAGCTGCACTCGACGCCAGCTACGCTCACCTCTGCAAGATGCGCGATGAGCTCGTTACGCTCAACATCGTGCCTCCCGTGGCAGAGTGGAACAAGATCAACCCCAACCTCTAATCGGCCCCGGGCTGATCGACCCCAACATGCGGCGCTCCTCCTTTGCGGAGGGGCGCCGCTTTTTTGTTGCCCCGCGCTTTTCGCCCGCTCACAACGAGGGAAACAAAAACAAACGCGCCTCCTGTCGCCCCTAAGCCGCCAACAGCACAACCGGAACTACCGGCTTTCTTGCACACTGCCACGCCTTCACATCGAGGCACAAGTTGGACGCGCTGAAAATGGACAACTTTTGCCCCAAAGTGGGGGACTTTCATCGAAAAAGTCCCCACTTTTCTTTCTCATCGCTCAAGAAAAATTTGCATCATGACGATTGCCGTGCTAAAAAACTTATGCCGACAGAAAAAACGGGCGAACACTTCCCTTTCGCACCCACCCCGTCGCACCACATCACTCCTCAAGAAGAATCGTCGAGCAAGATTTGCATACATCGCGCTTTTCGTCCTGCGAAACAGCCCGAAAATCACAAGATGATGGGAAGCAAGGCACCGGCTACCGCCGAGAACGACTGCCGAATTGCACAAAACGCGCAGAAGCTCGGAAGTACCTATCGGAAACGGCCAACTTCGGATGAGTGCGTGGAGGTGAGTTATTTAACCCCATCGGAGCGGTTTCGGAAAACCTCTTCTTTGGGCACGTTGCAGACGAGGTGAAATATAAAAATTGCCTATTCCACTTGGCAAAACACACATAAAACATAATCGTTGAAAGATCGCTCGCAGAAAATTCCACAAATATCGCTGCAATCTCGTATTTTTGTAACGAAATGTAGCCATACGAAAGTAATCGCATGCGATATGAATCGCCATTGCGGCTCCTTTTGAATGAAGATGAACAGACGCACTTTCAAGAATTATAGCAACAAATTTCAATTTATCAGCAATATGCAAAGTACAAGTACCTCTAAGCAGTGGTTCTTCGGACTGTGTTGCACATTGTTGTTGTTATGCGCAAGCGCTCTCCCGTCGGCAGGACAAAACTGTCCGAACTTCGGGTGGAACGACTTCACCAAATCGATTGTGCAGCCCAACTTGGACTGCAACAAGCCGGGCGAGGTGACGATACGCTACAGCAACAACGTCGTCGGCGTCGACGAGGTGCACTATCAGTTCGGATCCGGAACCAGCGGCCCTTGGTTTCACGAAGTCGATGCCGCCGCGCCGGGATCGACCGTGAAGGCCGAAATCCCTACATCGATGAGCGGAAAATCGCTCTTTGTGCGCGTGACGACCAAGTGTGGCACCGACACCCGTTCCAATGTGTGGAACATGGGCAACATCATTGCTCAAAAGACGGAAACCATCACCCTACAAGGCTCGAGCACACCGGCCGGTAGCGGTACGGGATCGAGTGGTGGTATCACCGTGTGGCTCAATGGCCCCTCGGGAATCACAGAGGCCACCTTCAAACTCTACAAGTGGCACGGCACTGCGGTGCTGGCCAGCCAACGCAGCACGCGCCCGTACGAGGGGGTGACGTTCTTCAATTTGGAGAAAGGCGACTACGAAGTGAAAGTAGAAGCCAAGCCGGCTTGTACCCCCACCACAACGGCTTCCAACTGGGACACGGATCACTTCAACCTCTCGAAGGTGATCTACGTCGGCTCATTTAATTTGCAGGTTACTTCTATCCCTGCACGCGGTACCTGTACCGGTGGTGTGAAAGTTGAGCCTTCGAAGGTGACGGGTGTGCAACAAATGGAGTACGTCCTCACCACACAGGCTGATCGCAACACCCCTATTCAGACCTTTACGGCCAACTATCCTAATTTTGCCCACACCTTTACGGGCTTGCCGGCCGGACAATACACCGTGCGTGCGACAGAAAAGACCGGCAACAGCCAAGTGAGTTCGAACTTCAACGTAGGCAACCAAAATGCTTCGCCCGCTGTCACGGTCAACCACCACACTCTCCGTGGAGTGGCTGAAGGTGAGGTGAATATTCGCCTGGACAACACCACCGAGGCATGTCCGGCCAAACTGACCCTCACGCGCGACAACACGACTTCGGGGTTGCCCTTCACCACGATGGTGAAGAACAACATCACCGAAGAAAACACGCTGTTCGAGGGACTTACCGAGGGTAACTACACGATCACAGCCGAATATGGAGGTCAATCGTTCTCGGCGAAATTCGGTATTGCTCATTCGACCATGGGCTACTTGTACAACCGCGGCGTAACGCAGGCGAACAGCATCTGCGACCCTTCGGGTAGTGCCAACTGGTTGTTGGCGGGTGCTTACTACTACAATCCGCTGGAAGTGAAGATCGTGGATCGCAACACGCAGAACCTCGTTCGTAAATTCACACTTCCGGCAGGACAGACGTATTTCGAAACGAAGGGACTCTTCCCCGGCGACTACACGCTCACCGTGGGGTACGAAGCGGCGAACCAATTTACGACGGCTAATTTCTCGATTGCCCCGAAAGACAACGTACAAGGTAGCCTGAGCTTCACGCTCGACGATCCCACAGATTTTTGCGGCGACCAACCGATGGCAAAAATCGCGGTGAACTTCGTCGGTGCTGGTGGCATTGAAAACTACCCGGGCACACAAAAGTTCATGAACGGCGCCACTTTCGAAATCTATGACGCCGAAGGCAACTTCTTGTACTCGGGCAACATGCCGCAACTGACGGGCAATGCAAAATCGACTATTGAAAGTCCCTTTGCCCCCAACAGAGGCCAAATCAAGGTGAAGCCGACTTGCGGTTACCCGATTCTCACTTACACGCTCTCCAGCATCAATGGAATGAAGGGAGCTTACCTCTTCAGCCCTGATTTCACCTATCGTGGCTGCGGAAGCCGCGGAACAAACGTGGATCTTCGCGTGCTGGACACGAAGAACAACGTGGTACCCCTCATCACCTACACGGTGAAGAAGAAAACCGGGGAACTCATCGGCACCTACGAAATGAAGGAGGGGGTGAATACCGCCATCTTTGCCAACATGGAGCCCGGTGACTACGACGTGGAATGGTATCCGCAATGTAAGCCCGACCAGAAGCACCAAGAAACCTTCCGTGTGGAAGACAAGGTGAACGAAACAAGACGTGAAATTAGAGGAGCAGTCTGTGAAGATCAAGGTTATATTCGCGTTGACTTCACCAGTTTCCGCAACATCAACGGCTGGCGCTACGAACTGATTCGAAAGAACGACAATAAACTGATGCGCGTCTATGGTAGTGTCAACAGCACTGTAGTTTCATTCGAACGCGTACCGGCCGGCGATTATATCGTGAAAGCCATTCCCATTGTGGAGTGTGGTGATATTACGCCCGGTGAATTTGAAGTCACTGTGCCTGCCATTACCGCCGGATCAGAAATCAGCGACCCTATCTACCTTTGGCAGCGCGACGCCAATGCATTGCCTTTCCAATATGTGGGTAAGGTACGCTACTACACGCGTCTTCCATATAGTTATGTCAAATGGCGTGTGCTGGATGTGTCCACGAATGCCGAAATCAAGAAGGGCGAAGTGCATCCGGTGGCCAACAACACGGGCACCTTCCCCATCGTCGTAGAGGGATTGCCCCACACTTACAAAATTGAATTTGAGACCCCTTGCGGAACATACACACGCATCGACTCGCTCAATTTGGCCAACCGCAAGCAATTGCCGGGCTTTGAACTGACCACCATTGCCGGTAACACCGAGTGCAACACAACGCCTTCGCTCACGGTGAAGTCGCGCCTGAAAGCGGCCGGGCTTCCCGACAAGGCCTCGAGAATCCAACTCTACAAGTACGTCGATAAGGGAGATGGCTACAAATGGCACTTTGACCAAGAGGTGGCGGATGCCAATGCGATCATCGAAACCAAGACCTTTGAGAACTTGGATCCCGGTATTCAATATTATGTGAACTACTTCTACGACGGAACGAGTGACCGACAGCAGATTGGTATCCCCGGCAACGCAGGTACCATGTCAGTACCTGTGTACGCATCGAGCTTTAGCCCGAAGGGCACGGCCATCCTCACTGTGAATCCCTACGCGGGGGCTCCCGGTTCGACAATGGAGGTCGTGGTGACAGACAATCAGCAGAACGAAATCTTCAATAAGACGGTGTCGGCCACCGAAGCAACGAAGATCGAGGTGAAAAAGCCTGCCACCGGTTTTACGGTCAAGACCAAAGTGCTCAACGGCTGCTTTAAGGACAAGACGTTCACGTCGTACCTTTATCCTACGACGACTCCCGTCTTTAGTTTCGACACGCGCACCAACAGGATGCAGTGTAAGAACGACGGTGAGATCACGATGATTTTGCCCGAAGCTTTCCACGATGTGGATCAAGTGCACTACACGCTGAAGAAAATAACGGGCACGCAATACACCGACGTGGCTGAAACGACGAAGCCGGCTGAACCGAAGACCTTCATCGGTCTGGAAGCCGGCACCTATGAGATCTCCGCTCGCGCAACAGTCTTCAAAGATGAGACCGGACAACCGAAGGTGATGGACTTCAAACGCAACGTGCAACTCACGACGCCTTATAGGGACGGTCTTTACGCTACGGTACGTCCGGACTACATGGTATCGACGCGAAGCGAATGCGCCCAAGGACGCATCGGTTTGAACATTGAAAAGGGATCGGGTAGATATCGCGTCTTCTTGAAGAAAACACCCGACGGTGTATTGCCCGAACCGAAGGAACTCTTCACCGATGGTATCTACTCCTCGATGCACAACAAGTTGTGGGGTGAAAACTTCAAGCCCGGTCACTATGCACTGACGGTGACGGATGGCTGTATGGAACGTGACATTCCCGATGCCGAGATTCTCGAAATGCCGAACTTGGCCAGCGCTCGCTTCAACCGTTGGTATATGAACGGCGACAAGCGCATGAAGAAAGAACTCGGAGAAAAGGTTGACTCGTTCTTGTATCAAGTAAAATTCGACCCCTCTGCTTTCCCCGCCAGCTACCAACAGACGGCATACCGCTCTTATGAAGTGCAAGTCGTGGGTAAGGGGCAGGCTCCCGACGACACCCAGTGGAAGAGCAACTGGAATACGCCCAACGATGGCCAAGCCATTCTGGACAACTACTCAAAGCGCTTCAATAACTGTGATGGCGTGGACATCTTGCTTCGCATGAAGAACTGTCCCGAGACCCTGATCCGCGTTCCGACTACAATCGATGTAATCAACATGTTCTACGGTAGTTGGCAATTACTGAAGTGTAACACCGTGCAGTGGATCTTCACCGATGGTGAGATTGGCCATAAGTATCATCTGAAAGTCAAGAACACGACGGACAATGTGGTGGTTTACGAAAAAGACATCACTTACACCTCACGCGAACAATACCTCACGCGCGATCCGGAGTTGGAATTCCCCTCTGACAAGAGTTATCACTTAGAGATGACACCGTCAGACTATTGTGGTAATCCGGTCTATCATTCTCCCTATAACTTTAACCGCGTGGAACGTATTTACAGATACTCTTTGGACGATGGCCTCATCATGTCGGACTGCGATGGTCGCCGCTTGGCGATCTATGGCTGGACGGATTGTAAACTGCCGATGAAGTACTTCGTTTATGAAGTGACTGCTACCGGAGAGAATCTTGTTGCGCAAAGTGGTAACTATGTTCCGGAAAGATGGTACAGCACTTACAAGTTCTTGAAGGATCATCGCTACATCATTCGCGTAGTGGAATACGGTCAACCCGAAACGACTAAGATTGATCTTGTAGACTTCACGCTCAACTATCGTTTGCCCAGCGGCTACAAAAAGTCTGTTGACTATTTATGGTCTACGCAAACGATGTGTGGCTCGGCTTATGACGCTACGAAAAAAGCCTACAACCTGAATGCGCTTCATTGGTTCTTCGGTACGGCGGACTGGACAGGGGTTCCTCCTGTGGAGCAAAAGACCTACGTGACCATCCCGAACATGAAGATCGTTGCCACACAAAAAGAGGCACCGCATCGCAAGTTTGTATCCACTAAAGTGAGTCGTTACAATACGACGTACATGAGACACGAAGCATGGAAGGAAGAACTTGCTGACGGATCACTCATCGACGCGGCTTATGCTCCGGAAGGTGAATACACCGTGGTGGCTCAAACGGATGGCTGCGGCGAGATCAACTTGGGAGACGAGTACTTGGGACGCCCGACGATCGATCTCTCGGCTTCGACCGTAACTTCGGCTTGTGATGGTAAGTTTACGGTTACGCCGAAGGGCACAATCACTTACCATGGTAGCACCGAAGAATCGGAAATCACTTCGTTCTACGTTCAAGGTGATAACGCCAATACGACTCGCAACTGGGGTCAATCCTTTGATACTTACCAACGCCAATTCACGCTGGTGGTTAACATGAAGCGCAAGAGCGACGGTAAGACTTGTACGACGACTTGGCCTTTCTCGATGAGCAACTACGTGCTCGACTTTGACCAGTCTCAGAGCTTGAGTATGTTCTGCACCGACTCGGGTAAGGGTATCATCCACATGGCTCTGAAGGGCGGTAATGCACCTTATACTTATAAGTTGATGACTCTCGACGGTACGGAAATTGCTCGCAAGACAGAGAATGGTGCCGTAGACTTCGAACATGGTAAGTTGGGTGAACGCTATCGCATCACGGCTACCGATGCCTGCGGATTGACTTGGATTCACCAAGATGTGTTGCTGCAAGACCCTGCTGCAATTTCATCTTCGATGACTGTCGAGACATCCTTCTGTGCCGGTGATCGGGCTAAACTTGCTGCCCGCGAATTCCCTGGTGCAACTTACTTATGGCACTTGCCCGATGGTTCTACAAAAGCCGGCCGCGAAATCGAGTTCGAAGCCAAAACAGCGAATGCCGGTGAGTTTATCGTTGATATTCATCTGACAACTTGTACGGTAACGCTGTATGGTAAGCACACGGTTGGTATTGCAAGTATTAAAGAAGCCAGTGGTTTGATCCTCACACAACAAGCTTGCGCGGGTGAACCGGTTGCTTTCAATCTTGATCCTGCAAGCGCAACCATCGACGGTGAGAAAGCCGATGCGGATGAAATTGAATATCAGTGGGAACGTACTGCTACACCGGACGATGAGTCTACTTGGACTCCGATTCGCAATGCAACGGAACAGAACCTGACATACAATGCCGCTGCCCCGGGTGTTTACTATGTTCGCCGTACGGCAAAAATCGGCGACTGTAAGGCGATCAGTGACCAATCAAAGTTGACGGTTATTGCGGGTATTAATGTCGCTATGACTCCGGATGAGCAGTCAAGAACGATCAATGATAAGAATCCCTTCACGCTCACGGCCGGTATTGTAACGGGTAATCCGAATCGCACCTACCAATGGCAACGCAGTGCCGACAAGAAGCATTGGGTGAACATCGGTACAGATGAAACCTTCACCGAAACGAAGCGTTTTGGTAACACGGTTTACTACCGTCGAATTGTTTCTGCCGGTGCATGTAGCATCGAAGGTCAACCGATCACGGTTCGTTTCAAGAAGCGTTGGCCGGCTTACATCAACCCGCAGGTTCGCCAGCGTACGCTCGATGATTAAACCTTGATTTTCTTCAGAGCGGAAATTACTAGTATTAGATTCTGCTTTGCTGAAAAGGACAAAATAATTGGCGTCCGTATCAAACGAAAGTTTTGATACGGACGCCTTTGTTTTGTCTATGGATATATATTGCTGTCCGGTAAAAGTTTAGACGCAGCAAATTTGTCGTTCTGACCGATACTGTCCCCAAAACGTGTGTAAGCTCCAAAGTTCTTATATTTGTGGTGAAATCAAAAATCAAATCAAGAACAATGAAGCTTACAACGGAACAAAGATCGGAAATTATTTCGGAAATGGGCTCTAGTGAGGCAGGTTTTAATGAGTTGATGTGCGTACTTTTGGATAGTTTTCCAAGCAGGAGCGGGCTCTCTTTCTCGAAGAACATAAAGGAGAACAGGGCAACGGTTTCCGTCCTCGTCGTTGGCGTGGACACGGTTGCAGTTTTCGACTTCGCATCTCGCGCACTCGCTCGGGTGCTTTTCAACCGATCATACTCGGCATCTTGGCTGCTCAGGAAAGCGAGCGTGCACTGCTTTTTCATGAGTTGTATGCGCGTGGACTTTCCTGTGAAGACATCGCCGAGGTGGGTCGTCGCATCTACGGTCACCACTACAGCAGACAGCAGGTGAGCCGGCTGTCCGGGGCTTGTTATGAGGAAATCCAAGAGTGGCTTGCGCGCCGACTTTCTTCTCATTATTTGGCCGTCTACATTGATGCCACGTTCTGCAGCACGCGTCGCGACGGGAGCGTCTCGAAGGAGGCCTACTACACGATGTTGGGACTGCTGCCCGACGGCAGTCGCGAGGTGCTCACGGTGGTAAATCACCCCACAGAAGGGGCGATTGCATGGGAAATGGAGCTCGAAGCGCTCAAGGAACGCGGCGTGGAACAAATCGATTTGATTGTCTCCGATGCGTTGAGCGGTATCGAAAATACGGTGTGCTCGGCTTTTCCCACGGCGCTGCACCAACTCTGCGTCGTGCATTTCAAACGGAAGGTGTTGAACACCGTTTCCACCAAAGACAAAGCCGAGGTCGGTGAGGAGCTCAAAGCGCTCTTTCCCGTGGAGCATACCGACATGACTCCTCTGGCGGCTTATGAGAATTTGCGTACCTTTGCCCGGCGTTGGGGCAAGAAATACCCGAGCCTTGCCCGATTGGACAGAGAACGCAATGCGGCCTATTTCACTTATTGGCTTAATGGTCAAATGTACTCCTGAAAGGGGGGCATAATGCTCTCTTTTTCA
>ERZ1674045.26-NODE-26-length-110039-cov-9.792624_pt1 | contig 110039 bp, 91 predicted proteins | sample MGYA00581131_ERZ1674045 | MGnify/ENA primary metagenome ERZ1674045 (study PRJEB41354, sample SAMEA4873299) | human saliva metagenome | biome: human-associated habitat [ENVO:00009003]; feature: mouth environment [ENVO:08000002]; material: saliva material...
AATATGGGGAAATATATTAGGCTCCGTCAGATAGTATCTGCAGAAAGCTGATTATGGCAATTTGTTTGCAAAAACAAACTCCTCTCAGATAAGGTAGATCTTCAAGACTATCTCGAAGATAGCTACTGATTCAGGAGATGTCCATTCGATACGAATTGAATGTATCGAATCATGCAGTCCGCTCTTTATTCTGAGGAGGATTTGGCAAAGTTTTTATTTGAGAATATAAGAATAAATGAATCATTGTGAACAGCAGATTAAGTTCGCTCAAGGTTATATTTCTCTTCTTGAGAAGAAAATAACTTGGCAAGAGTATGCATGGAGTAACGGATTCTGTGCAGGCATCACAATATGCTTAATAATAATAACAATGATTTATTTATTTTATTTCAATAAAAAATAGAATGAAATTAGAGAAAAAGCAAAAGTATGAAGTATGAGATATAGTTTATGCACGATACAATGGAATACCATGAACTTATAAGATATATTCCTCAGAGAAATTATGATTGTTTGGGAGATATTACCTCATCAGATATAATAAAAAAGATTACATTCACTGACTTCCAGACCGAAGAACTGGAAAATTATATAAAAGAAAAATTGAATGAATTGTAGTAGAAGACTAAGCCAGATTTATTTTTTACTTGAAAATGACAAGATATTCTTCAAGTAGCCTTGCAATCAACAGACTAATCACTACAATTCCTGTTGTACAGGTACAGCCCTCTCAAAAGAGAGGGTTTTTTTCGAAAAGAAAAAGAAGTCTGACTTAATTTGTCAGATTCTTTTTTTTATAGTTTGCTACGGTTTTTGATCTCCAACTTATTATCATCAAAGATTACATAAGCGTGTCAATCTCATACATCATAATAGCTAACTCCATCATATCCCATTCCCCTCAAAAATAAGCTTGCCGATTTGTCTCATCCTAGCACATAACTTAGTGCACTATATAAATCTTCTCCATCTCCAATATGTCCAGCATCTATCCACTCTTTAAAGATCGCAATATCTCCTCTTTTGTTTGTTTTTAGATGCTCATAAAATTGTTTCAACTCATCCCCATTAAGCTTTCTGCTCTCATATAAATAATTACTCTTCGTTGGTGTATCAGCTTTCACAGGGTCTGGGGCTTCTACTTCATACAGACTACCTTTTATTCATTTAAATCTTAAATTCTCTCCTGGTGTTTGTGTTGGATCTGCATATGCTTTTCATATGTCCTTATCAATACTTACATAATGTCCCCAACCGTGTGCTTGTGATCCGGCTCCTTCCCCCATATGAGCAGAGTCAAACTTATCAAACTCATACGGTGAACCATGATATACACGCTGATATTTCACTTCTCCATTTTCTAGAGTTGCTCTAATGGATTTATGAGTATGATCATACCCTTTATCTGTATATTCTCCTGTATCTATCCAGTCTTGCACTCCTTTGATGATTCCTTGCATCTTCTCTGGAGTCAAATTCTCAGGATTATAGACAAATTCTACGAGATCTACTGATTTATCAGCTCTAAATCTTGATTCAGCTAGTTTTATCACAATACTAGCATTATTCTCAGGATGCCCTCTTAATTTATTATTTCTAGCATTTGCACTATGATTTGAAATGCGAAGTGTATGAGTTCAGTCTGAAAGATTATTGGCAATATAGCTACTATTCCCTTCTACTCCAAAAGAATTTTTCAAGTCTCTTAGAAATATTTCAGGAGAATGTTGATGAGATTTTCCTCAAAGTTGTTTTAAGTTATTTTTATAAAAATTTGCATTTTCAGAGGAAATAGTTATACTCTTGCTACTGTTCCCCTCCAAAGCCCCCGCAAGGGAGGTGGTAGGGGGACTGGATGGCTTTCCAATGCTCCCTTTTGCATCTTGCAATTGGTTGAGCGGTGAGCCATCTTTTTTATTTTCCAAAACTTCCCCTAACATATCTCTATCTATCTCTCCATCCAAGATTTCATCAAAAAGCTTTTTAAGCTGAGCCTTGTTCTTGTTTGCTCCTGTGATGAATTGTTTCACTTGATAGAAATATTGCTTAATCTTCTCTACCAATCCTTTACCAAAGGTTTTTGTATCAAATTTCCCAGTTCTGAAGTATTCAGAAAAACTGTCAGCAAGATATTCTTCAGCATTCAGACTATCTAAGCCCTTGCTCTTTTCTATCTGCTTTAAAATATTTTCTTTCCTATTACTATCTACCAAATCAAATGTTGCATGGAAAAGTTCATGGGGTGCAGTCCCCTCTTTGATTTGATCTGCTAGTGTGATAATCCCATCACTGTATTTTCCATAAGCTCTGAGTCCTTCAGGAGTTGTGATCTTATCTACGATTTTTATATCTACACCATAATCTTTTGCGATTTGTTCTACAGATTTTCCATTTCTGATATTTTGGATTTGTGTTGCTCTTTGTGCTGAAATATCTTTTTCTAGTGGATTAGCTACTCCGTGTTTTTGATACCTGATATCAGGATTATTTGCATCAAAAGTTCCAATGTTATCAGTAGCTGACTTAATTTGGCTGGAAGAATTTACCACAACCATTTTCTCACCATCATTAAATGATACAATATACCCATCATAAGGGCTATTTTTCTTATTATACCATTTATTAAATTCAGCATCATTAGCCGAAGTTGTAAGATCCAATGGATTTTTTACATCAAGATATACTGCTTTTATATTTTCTCCATATTGTTGTGCTTTTGATAAATCGCTCGTAAAATAAAATCCTTTACCATAGTTTGTACTTTTTATCAGTTTTTTATCAAAAATATTGAAATCTGATGAAGTTCCATGATACATCATCAACGGCTCTCCTTTCTCATTCACAACCTTACTTGAGTTCTTAGGATCATTCTCCCAATCTCCAAACCATTTTTTGAAATTATCACTTGTAGTTTGCCCTGCCAACTGATACTTAGTTTCAGCTCATTCGCGGAGCTTATCTAAACCCTTATCTATTTCTGTGATCTGTCCATCACGATAGCTCCCATTCTCTCCAGCTATAATTTTATCCCCTCCATGTAAGAAGGTTGAAGTATTCTCTACTCACTCTTTATATTCAAGTGCAAGATAATTATTGAGATCTTTTTCATTTTGGATTTTCTTAATAGCTTCGATATTTGCTACCTTTTCAGATATAGTTTCTGCCCCATTTATTTTATTCAAGACTTTTACATACCCTTTCCTAAACCAATTGCTATTTGCTATCTTTTTTCCAACAAGGACCGTCAACATGCTTGGATTTACCGTTGCCCCAACTCCTGTGATATAGTCAGTTAGTGTAAAGTAGTTATTACCAAGTCTTCCATTTTCATTTTTTACCAATTTATCTAGTAAAAATTTTGAAGCTTGAGTCTCCTTGTTCATTTCTCTTAAATTGTCAAATCCATTTTCTTCTGCGGTTTTTATTTGCCATTCTCTGACTGCATTATCTATATTGGTTGCTCTAATTGATTTTTCTCCTGCAGTGATGTCTTTTCCATAAGTAAGCTTATTATTTTGCTCATAAAACCTTTTTACTTCATTGATTTCCGACATTGTTAATCATATTTCTTTTGCTTTTTGCTGGAGTTCACTAACCCTTTCTAATCCTTCATTTAGAGTGTCTTTTGCAAATCTTACCGAGTCCTCAAGCATCAGATCGAGCATATCATTTTTATAATTTCCTTGAATTGTTCCCATGGCATCATCAACCTTCTTTTTCGAATCCAAAAAGTAATCTCCTAGCTTTTCTATCGCTTCTTCTCACCCAACGATCAATCATCTTTCATTCATCCACTGTCCCTGACTTGTCCCTGTCATTTTTTGAAAAGCACTTTGCTCTCCCTTAGTCAGTCTATTCATATTTTGGAGAGTATGTTCTGCAGAAGGCAAAGCTTTCATCAAGCCCTTTCCTATAGGTGTAAGGATTCTTAATGGTTCTTGACTAACTTCTAAAGCAGTTCCTACCACATTTCAAACTTTCCCCATATTGCTTACCTTTTCCAATCCTCACATCATCTTATTATGCAATAGATTTGCTCCAAGATCTGAAGCAGTCCCTGCAGTTTGTGAGATTCCAGCTAGTTTACTTGCTGTCTCAGCTTTTCCCACAAGACTTGCCCCCTTAGCACCAATCCCAGCACCAGCTTGGATAATTGCTAAAATATCAGATGCCAACCCTACAGGATCATCATTCATCGTTTGGTCTAAGTTTTCTCCATATCTTTGTTTCAATAGTTCCCTTCCTTCTTCTGACCCTAGAATTTTTACAATACCTGTAATACTATCCAATGGATTTGTTATGGCTCTCGCTGTACCAGACAAAGTTTTTAATGCTGAAGCTGGAGCATTTGCTATCATTTTACTCACTGCTGGTCCACTCTCTCCTACTCCCCAAAAATGATCCCAAAATCCCTTTTTATTTTCTGCGATATAGTTGTCTACACTACCATATAGAGACTGGAGATTTTCCGAATTAGCAAACTTTTCTTCATATCTCCTCCTCTCCTCAGGGGTAATTTGAGCAATTCTTTCTTTCCATTGTGCTTCTCTTTCGCTTGTATCTCCCCATCCGTGAATTCCTTGAACTTTGTCATCTATTCGCTCCGCTGCTTTCCCAATAGGATTGAAATAGTCTAAAATACTGTTAGTATCTACATTTCTTACCCCCATTGACTTCAGTGTTCCATCAACCCAATTTTCTTGTGGTACAGGTGGAGTAAAGCCCATCGTTTCAGCAAAATCAGTAGCTGATTGATCTCCAGCAAGGTAGTGATTGATCGCCTCCTGAGTCTCAGGATTATTCCTTACGAAGTCCTGTAGAACTTGCATATCATTCATCCCCCCTAACTCTGCACCATTCTCTTTAGCATACCCCCTGATCATTTCTACCACCTCAAGAGCTTTTGCATTAGACTTATTCTGATTACTTTCAGGACTTCCTGCATTTTGCTCAGATCTTGCATAAGATTCTCTTATTACTTCTTGTCTAGTTTTATTCATATCTCTTTCAGCCTTTTGCTTGAGTGCCTCTTTATACAAATCATTTGCTAGCAAGCTTCTTTGGGTCTCATTATAGCTATTTTGGAAAGCATAATCGTTGATTTTTCTTTCCATGTATAAAGGCAATCAAGGGAAGGTTTTGCTCTGAGCCTCTTTATCTGTTTGAGGCTTTTGCACCCCTCAAAGTGAGGGGTGAAATCAAAATCCATTCCCTCCTAGTCATGGAGCTGTTGCAAAAGGATTCCTTATAGGACTAAATTGATTATTCATGTTATTAGTATAAACAAGATAAAAATTCAGATTTTTTACTTCTTTTATCGCATTCCACCTACGAGACTACTATAGTTTGATGAGTGATTAGATTTTGGAGCTATTGACTGCATTTTTGAATAATTCACAGTTTCCGATAGACTTTGAGTGTTTTGTACTCATCCTTGAGAAGAGAATTTATATCCAGCAGTAACTGCTTCTGTTCCTATTCTGTTGACATTACCTCACTCAATACTATAGCTTTTATATTCTTCTAGTCTTGTATTATATTGCTTTGCATAGCTGTTATAGAGAGCCTCGGCATTTTTGACAAAGTCTCTTCTTTGTGAATCTTGTAACCTCGTCCCATTCTTTGCTTTATTATAAGCATTTCTTATTTTTTCATCGATTCCTCCTGCATTTTGAGCTGTCGCAAATTCCCCTTCTCTTACTACTGAGTTTGGATCAAGCATTTTCATGTAGCCAAATATCAGAGCAATATCCCCAGCTGGAGTCTTAAGATTCGCAGAGGCTTTTAGCCCATCATATTGCTGTTTAATAGTAGCAAAGTTTTTTGCCTCTGTAGTACCATTAAACTCTTTTCTTAATTTCATAATCTCTTCTTTTTGAGCTTTGCTTTCAATATCTCCCCCCATACTTACCGCATAAGCTTGAGCTTCATTCGTAAACTTTTTTAATCCTCACATTGCTTTTATCTTTGCGTCACTAGGCAATTTCCCTTCTGTCAAGTATGCTTCATACAAAGGAATATTTGTTTGATCAAATCCACCAGTTCCATTAGTTGCTCCCTTTGTTGGATCAAAATATCCATAAATCTGATTCGCTCTATAGGTCGAAGTAAACACCTTTTCTTCTCCATTTTTATTAGATTGCTTAAGCACTACACTTCCATCGGCATTTATCTTTGTTACCACCCCAACATGTCCGTACTTCTTTTGTGCTTCACTTGAATTTGGGTTATCACTTCGATCAATTACCGCTACACTTCCTATAGTTGGAGTAGAGCTATTTACTACAGTTTTCTTAGCAGAAATTGGATCGGTAAAGAGTCTACCTATTCACAATCCTTGGAGATAGTTATTGACAAAATAACCACATTGTCCCCCTTTACTTCCGTCTCCTTGAGCGAGAAGTTGTTGAAGTCAAGCTTGCATTCTTTCCGTGCTTACTGGAGTATAAGCAGGTCATTGATATCCAGATGAAGAGCTTCAAAAATTTGCCCCAACAATGCTTAAGTGTCCGTTGTTATCGTATCTCAATATCACATCTTGTCCATCCCATTTACCTATTACATCCTTAGGTCTTTCGTTGCTGATTCCATACTGCTTATTCATCAGCATTTTGTAGCCATCCTTCTTCTGCAAAGGATCGGTAAAGTTCTTCCTCATTGCTTCCCCTACACTGATTCCCTCTTTCTTTGCTAGAGCGAGAATATCATCTACGACTTGAGCTTGAGGTCTGAGTATGATTGATCAAAAATCTTTATAATACTGATCAAGTGCTTTCATTAGTGCAGTTCTTTGAGTTTGTGGATCTTTGGAGTTAATATTAGTAAGATCACTCTCAAGATTTGCTTTATCTTTAGCAAACTGAAGATTAAGATCATTCAGATCCTTCTGTTGCCTGAGTTGCCCTTGTCTCTGTTGCTCTGGAGTTTCAAAACCGAGTAATCCCTTAGCAAATCATAGAGAACTCATTTTACTGGTAAAAGCTCTATAATCCTCATCAGCCTGCATCTTGAATGCATTGAATTCGTCCTTCATCTCTCCATATTCTAGTGCATATTCCTCTTTTCTGATTTGTGCTTCATCTGCGAGACTTTGCAATTCTCAGTATGCAAGTCTCTGAGCCTTATTGATCCTTGCCTCAATTAAAGTATCACTCGCTCATGAAGATTGTGCTCTAACCTTATCCGGAATTTGATTAAATTCTCTTTTTCTTTGCAGATAAATCTTCCTTGCTTCTAAGTAATCCTGTTTCATTGCATCAATTTTTGGATCTGTTTTTAGCTCCTTGAATTTATCATAAAGCTCCTTTGCTCTCCCATCTGCAGACATATCAAATCCAAGTTTTCTCATCATATCTGTAAGAGCATCAGTATTATGGCTAATTTGTTCATCTTCATTGAATATCCTACTTGGAGAATCTGTATTTACGAGATCGAGTTGTTTTTTCTTCAGCTGATCTTGTAAATATTCATTATACACCTTGGGATTTTGAATTTTGAGCGCTTCAAGTTGTGCCTTTGTTAAGTTCCCTTCTTCCAGGGAAAGAGAAACCGCCTTCCCATCACTATATCCAGCAACCTTTTGCTCTAATTCTTTTCTTTTCCAAAATCCATCAAAATGAGCTTGCTGAGCTTTACTTCTTTTATCATAAGAGAAAATTCTATTAAACGTTGCCCTATCAGAAAAGTATTCTCTATTGGTATTCCAGTACGCATTGAGATTATTCGTGATTTCGTTCATTCTCGCATCAGAATCATCCGCATAATCAGGTTGCCCGGTTTGTCTCGCATTTCCCTCTTGTACTCTTACTTGAGCGTTGGGGTCGGTAAACCTACTTTGATCAAGGACTTCATCATTTGGTTGCCTTTGTACCGTTTCTTGACTAAACTGATTATTTTGTACCTGATTATTATAGGTACTACCGCTATCAAAAGTCTGATTTTGAAACTGATCGTGCACTGGAGCAGGATTGCTCAACTGTGGTTGTGGATTTTGCTCCTGTTCCCACTGTGCTTTAAAGTTCCTATAATTCTCATTATTCCCAAATCTCCTTTCTCGAGATTCTTTTTGTGCGTCAGTTCCTTGACTGTATGCTTTCTTAAAACTTTCGTAATCGTTCATCTACTCTTGCAAAAAATCTAAAACAACTATTTTACCTCATACCTTGTAGTTGCCAAGTATTCCTTAGTAATCTTGATCTCGTTCTCTTGCCCTTCAACGCCCTTGAGCTTTTTTAGCTTTTCGGCTACAAATTCTCTCTCTAGCACGAGATTATCAAAGATCTTTTTGCATCTAAGCACCGTGTCGTAAAAATTAAGTCTATAAGGCTGAATCCTTATAGAGTTCGCACCTAAACCTGATCCTGAATTTTTCCCTGAGCCGTTTTGCTCAAGAACATAAACTTTGCCATTGAGAATATGATCAACTACGGCAACATGTCAGTACTTACCCTGACTCCTGATGATAATATCTCCTTGCATCAGGTTTTTTGTCCCTTTTATCTTCTCTCGAGAGGAGAAAAAAGTATTATTAGGCATATTCTTTGCATTTCACAAAGGTCAAATTTTCTTTATACCTAGGACTTCATCAATATACTGTTTCGCCAAATCCGTACATTGATAATCATATTGTTTATCATAGTCGACTTTCTTTCCGCGTCGCTTGTTAACAAAGTTTTTGTAAGGTCTGTTCATCTGTGATTAAAAAATCAAATAAAAACATTTTTTCTCCAAAGGATACGCCATTTTAGCGTACCCCTCGCTTTTTCCTGAGCTTCTTTGCAAGTTCTGCAAAGTCTACCTTGCTTTCCTCATCTGCAAACTTATATCAATAACTAAGAAGGTCTGCTACCGCTTGCATTACCTTTTTGTTAGGATTCTGCTCAAGTGGTCTTGCATTCTGGTACTCATTTCTGAGGCTTTTTGCCAGCTCTGCCATCGCTTTTTGCTGATTTGGTAGTGATGCTCGTGTAGAGCTCAGTACTCCAAGCAGTGCATTCGCTGACTTTTCTTGTTCGATAGAGGTTTTAGCCTCCTCGATCTTTTTGTCAGCTTGATTGCCGAGTGAGTCTTTAGGCAAGATTAGATAAAAGCTGGTATCGATACCCTTTGCCAAGTACTTTTCTATGCTTTTTATATAGTACTCATTAAAATAATTGTAATAATTATCATAGACTGATACCTCATACCCCCTATTCCAGGTACTATAATGAGGCACAAAAGGAACAGGTTTACAGATGTTTGTTCTATGACCTCAGAATTTTAGATGCACATCTTCATCGACTACCGCATCTGCATAAGCGTCGCTAAACCAATCATCGTTATAAGTAAACCCAATCAGATGCCCTTTGCTGAGTGCCTCCTTGAGTTTCTCAGATCCTCGACTAAGAGCAAAATAAACCACTTCAGGCTTATCAAACTGTTTTCTACCCTCGTTATTTCGCCACTTCACTGTAAAGATTGTACCCAGTGAGCTAAATCGCCCATTCCCTGTGAATCCTCATTCTCTCTTGCAGTACTCCATTGCAGATTTAGCGAGTTTGTTCGCCTCTTCCTCAGTCAGATCGAGTCTAAAGAGTCTGATAATTTGATTGACTGGTCAGAAGATTGTACACGCCATTCTCGTGCTTGGATCTTTGTCTTGATTAGATTTCGGATCTACTGGATTCTCCAGTTCTGGAATCGTAAAATCCAAGGTCTCTTCTCCAAATGCTCGCTCATCTCTCAGGATCTTAGCACCAGCAGGAGGAGCTAGTTTTTTGAGCTTTTTCTTCTTCATTACTTGTTAAGGTAGTTATATAAAGCGATAAGTCTCATCTTTTCCTTGCAGAGGTCTTCAAGAAGCCTAAGGTTTTTACTTCCTTTAGCTTCGATCTGATCTATCTGCTGACAGATTTCTTCAATCTGCCTTTCTACTATCTCCTTATTCTCCATCTTTTTGAGTATCAGGTAAAAAGTCTGACTTTTCTTCTTTTTTTACCCCAACATCTCCAAAGAGATTAGTGTTGATCCATTTGGTAAGGATATTGAGCACAGGTATCGCAAGCCCAACTACAATAACCTGTTTATCTCACTCTAGTCCTCCAAGTGAACTAACCAAAAACGCCACACCAGCATTAAAAACCTGCCAGCAAAGTGTTCTAAATGCTTTGTTTTGTCGTAATTCTTTCATCCGTATTTCTTATTTAGAATATAAAACTATTTTTTTACCATATCCTTAATGTCGGTTACCTTAGAATCGATATTCCTTATCTTTTCCTCGATAATTTGTATATCTTTAATTGTTACTCTTGTGGGGAGGATCTCATTTTTCCAATCCTCAAGAGCCGAAAGCCTAGAATCTACCCTTACAAAAAAGACTATCAAGGCTATGCTATTGGTAATTATCGTTATTACTAGTGCCATATTGTTTTTCCATCGAGGAATCTCTGAAGTATATCTTGCTATCATCTTTCTTTTTATAACTTAAGAACTAAATTCTGGTCTCTTTTTCAGCCATTTGTAGACCTCCCCGAGATCGCTAGTATCTACATAGTTTGGATTCTTTATCATTTTCCCTGTTTTCTCCTCCTCATAGTAGACTTCTTCAACCGTTGTCTCGATTGGAGGATCGCCTGCTTGCAGTCACGGTTGCTTTTGGATTACGAGCCTCTTTTTTTCTACTTGGATCGTTTCCTCGATCTCAGGTTCATTACTCACGGAGTAAGTGATTCTATCCACCTGCACTCAGTCCTTGAATCCGTTGACAGCAATAAATTCATGAGAGAGTTCTGCTAGACTGCATTGAATCTCTCAATGTTCTGGATGCTTTCTTTTTAATATCATATTTTTTGATTGTAAATAAGGTAAAAAGTCTGATTTCTTATTCTATTTCATAAAAGAACTTTACTGAGATAGCCGTATCTCAAGATTGTATCGCGGACCAATCTCCCGCTTGACCAAATCAATGGAGTATTTCTATTTTTCCATCATTGATACTTGCGTATCAGTAGGTATTTTTTAGCGTTGTTCCTGTCCATCATACAAGAGATTCTGCACCTATACTTTCCCATTCCCACTTAGATTTATTTGGAAGCGATATATAAGGTCTTCCAGAGAGTGTTCACTTCTGAAACTCAACTTTTGCCCATCAGAAACACATTTTTCATATAATTTTATATCTTCATCTTTGCGATCAGTATTTTGCTGGAGTTCCTCCTCATGATCCTGATAGTGTTGGCGTATAGTCTTGCCGCTCTCCAGTTCGATTTTGATCGTTAACGTGAATATCTATCGGTCTTTTTCATCAAATATGTAAATCAGATTCTGAAATTATAGCTTTCCCCTTTCCTTGTCATTTTCTAACTTCGATCCCAAAATATGAGTTTCACTCTACTGCATCTTCGAAATTGATCGCCCCCATCACATCTCATACATTAGCAGGACGTGGATTCTCAGAAGTTCAAGATCATCTTCTAAAAAGTATCCTAATTTTTGACCATCGTACATCATGAAACTTTCTTAAAACTATATTTGTATCTCAACCGATATCTGTTGCTAAACTAGGCGCATCTTTAAAAGTCTTATTTCACCTAATCACTTCATCTCAGCTTTTATGGACGAGATTGCTTTCATCGATCTGACTGACTTCTGGGAGTTGAGAGGCAGGTACTTTACCTCAGACGAGGTCTGCTTTAGATCATAGTTTAGTATTTATTTCTGTTTCTGTATAATACCTATCGTCATGATTATGACTGGAATCTGCTTTACCATTAAGCTCACTCTGCACAGCCCCCTTTGCTCTTGCTTCAGTAAAGTATAAATTCTGGCTTCCTTCAGCAATAGCATCAGTAGATCATGGACTAGATACCATCTTTTTATAAGCTGTACCAGTCCACCTCCATTGGCTATCATCATCGATTGCGATATAGATCTTCCCCTTCTCTCATGTAGTAGGAAACTGTGCTCTTGTATTATATTCTAACACATCATCTACATAACTTGGCAACTGGCTTGATGGAATAAGCCCGTTTATAAGGTCAGCTTTCTTACCTAATTTCCCATCTACTTCTGTTTTTTTGTAGTAAGCAGAGTCGTGATTATGTGCAGTATTAGATTTTTTATTTAATTCTGCTGAGACCTCTGCCTTACTGTAGACATCAAGATTGCTTCTAGCCTGTTCCTTATTGGTAAGTCAGGCAAGGTTCTCTGACTTAAGCATATCCCCAGATCCACTTCCTGCTGGTCAGGTAATATCAGCTAGAGGGATTAAGTTTTTCCATGTTCTCTCACTAGGGAGTTTTATTTGTAAATAATCATTTGTCTTTCTAAACTCTGGACTTTCTCAAGGGTCTCCTTTATCTCATTGTCTACCTTGATCTCCTTTATCTCACTGCTCTCCCTTTTCTCCCTTTAGTTTTTTTAACTGCTCAGGAGTAAGGTCTTCAAACTTGAAAGGATCCCCCTTGTCTCCCTTACCTCCTGGCTCTCACCTCAGTTCTTCTTTAGGAGCAAGTCTAGCTTCATTAGTCTCTGCATCGAGAATAAGAATTAAATCCTGATCACTTACTCAGGTTTTTTTCTCTAGTTCATTGATTGGTTTTGTCGGTTCTTGTGCCATAACTCATCTTGCTTAACAATTAAATCCTTGTACTCATTTTCCATGTATTCCTTCCTTCTTGTCTTTTGGATCGACGAGTCTCAATCCAATATGCTGGATCTGCCCTGATTCCTAAAGCCTTCTTGTCTTTTGGATCGACAAGTATGGTCTTGATTTTTGCAAAAAAACTTCAAAGTACATATTCCCTTGATCTACTTTGTCTATTTATCCTTGCTCCTGTTCTCCATACTTGCATACCTTCTCCTTTGAGTAATAAATTACCCCACTTATAATCAGTTTTCCCAAAAACTTTCCTATTTTGTTTGAAATAGGCTTTATAATTGATATCTTTTGATGACTTATTTTTTTAATTACAAAAAAAAATCTGACTTTTTGCGTCAGACTTTTGACATTATTTCTATACTTCGCTATCTACATCTACCCTTGTCAATACAAGAGTAGTTATTTCTCTTGATACCATCTCTTTTTGATCTGTAGTGAGACTGAACCCTTGTACCGTTCTTTCTTGTGTATGATCTCACTTTCACATCGCTATTCCTGCTTCTGTACTTTCTCGCTTCTGCTCCAGGAGCAAGCATCACAAGTCCTAGGATTGCTACGAGCAAGAGAAAGAATCATTTTTTGATGAAGTTTTTCATAATTGTATAATTAGATGTTAAAAGTTATTCACCAAGAAGCTCTATTGAGGCAATCATTTTTTCTATTATTTTATTGGCTACTACAAAGTTTTCAGGAACTTCAGCTTGTTTTCACTGAAGATATGCGGTATAATTATTAGTATACCATCAATCAGCCCTATCTGTTTGTCAATATAAGGTTATTTCTCCCTCGTAATATTCTCACTTATTTTCTAGCTGATTTAATATTAATCAGGTTTTTACTATTTTCTCTGCATAATCTCAAATATTATAATCAAACGTTATAGTATAAATCTCATCCATATTTTTCACAAGAACAACTTGCTTAAAAAAAACAGAAACAGCATCTAAACTAGGGTCTTGTGTTCCATTGTAATCTAGAATTGCCCCATTAACTCCATTGATTTTTATCTTTCTTACATTAAAAAGACGTCCTGCAAATCCACATGAATGTGGATTAAAACTTGATAAATATTCATCAGAAGTCTCAATATCTACAGGTCAGTCCTTGATTGTTCCATTCATTATTTCCGTTAATGCTCTTGTATATCTTGCTTTTATATCTTTTTGATCTTTATAAAACTCTCTTTGCTCCTCCACAGTTTCAGGATCTAATATCCAAGGACTCTTTATACAATGACCAACAAATGAGTCAAAATCATTTTTCTCAATATAAATATTTTTATTTGGATATATCTTAAATTCATCAAACTTATTTTTATTGATCCTTATCTGATGAGGCATCCATATTTTTACTCCATCCAAATACTCTCAAACGAAACCTGTACTATAAGCTTCTAAAAATAGACGAGGTCAAATAATGTTTTTATACTTCTCTTCCATTTTCTGCAATTTCTCCTCTTCTGTTTCATAGAATGCCACACTATCTTTAATATCTTGGATTTCAGTATTATTTAATCACGAAAACATTTCCTTTTCTGATGCTTTGCTACAACCGAATACTCCTTTTTTATATCAAAAAACACAACTACAAACTCAATTATCATTCAAAATTGCTCCAACACCAGAACACACTCACTTATTTTTCCAAAAATAAGATATAAGAAGGGCTACTACCAAAACTCCAGCTATTCGTCAATACTTTCGTAGTCTTTTTTTTGTTATAAGCCCTGTAAATACTCCTTTCCCTATATAATTAGCCCCCCTTAAAAGAATATCTGAGATGAAAAAATAAATAGAAAAGATAACTAATGAATAAAAGAACAAAGATCAATAATTAAATCAATCTTCATTAGAAAATATTGCTATAAAAAACAATACAATAGGAAGTGTTAGAACAAAATACAATACCTTTATCGCCCTCCGTATTTTCTCCATCTCCAAAACAAAAAAAGATATAAAGATTTTTTAGTCCTTATATCCTTTTTAGTTATCTTGTCAAGATTTATTTTCACAGAATAATAATTTTCGCTTCCAGCTGTCTAATAGGGATCGTAGTTTTCTCTGCATGAGAGGTGCAAAAAAATAAATATTCACCAGCTTTATCTATATCAAGAATCCAAGAAAAGGCATCATAGTTACTCTCTGACTCCTCTATAGAATAAAGTTTAGCACAAACCGCATTCTCAATATCTAGATTATCCTCTCCTTTTTCTATGAGCCCTATAACCATTCTTCCTATTCTATGTTCTCCATCTATTGAGCCTGTTTTTCGCCTTATCGTTACTCAAATTTGATTGATTCATTTTTCTAATTTTATGGTCTCACTTTTAGCAACTGGATAAACTAATTGAACATCTTCTATTCTGAATACGGGCTTATTCGTTTGCTTTTTTGTTGACCTAGACTGAATACTCGTAGAGTGTTCTACTTTGAATCCATGCTCATCTCTTGCCCACTCTCTATCAGAGAACAGTTTATCGTCTGGATTGCTATATTGTTTTGTTTCCATGATAGTTTATTGGATCTAAAATTATCTTTGCTTTTGCTCAGATATGAGATTCACACTGTAGAGCTCTGGAGTATTGAACTCTGTTCCATACCCTTTTACCATAATTTGGATAATGTGGCCTCGTGGTAATTGGAGTTGATTATGGAGATTCACAAATCTTGTTACCCCCTCAGTATACCCTCTATCAGCACAGATTTCTCCAATTCTCCTCATATGATGAATCTCGGTATAACTCAATTCTTCTCCATTCTCCCTTACTAGCGTTCTTTTTCAAAATCATTGTAGGCTTGGTACTTCCCCTTCTAAGATAAAAGTATGCCACGCACCATTACTTTCTTCATAAATGAGTTTGTATTCTCCTTGAGTGTGTTTTATACTACACTTTTCTCACGGCTTAAAGCTAGCTCATTCAATCAAAAACGACCAAAAATGATACTTTCCTACCCCTCACCATACTTCTAGCACGCACTCTTTACTTGGCAAGAGATAAGAGACTTCCAACTCCTTCAGCTCTTTTTCTAGCATATGAGCTCATATTTGTATTGGAAATCTTATTTCAAACTCTTTTTGATAATTTTTTACTGAAGTACTGCTATATTCTCTTTTTTTTACAACTCCAGCTGACTTATAAAACACTCTTAGTTTATACTTAACTACATCTATTTTGGTGATCCTTTCTCCCTCTTTGAGCTCCAATACACTACTTAATGCATTTGATTCTCAATTTTTTCCATAAAAATACACCTTATCTCTTGTTCATAGAACAATAAATTTTCCATATTCTAATATCCTCGTAAAAGGCACTTGCAACTCATATCCTAGCACATCATTATCTTCATCGATAATACTCCCTGATATAATAGGGATAAGCTCAGCACCATTATAAACGTAAAGACCTGTCACCCCTCTATTTTTTGCTACGATATAGATGAGGCTATTCTTCCTAACAGCTTCTATAAAATTCATTCATGGATAGGTAGTATGTTCTCCATCTTCTCATGCAACTTTAGGATAAACAGATATTATCCCATCCTCTCCTTTGTTTGAAAAAGCATAAATCTGACTGTCGCTTACGACTACATCCTGTGCACGAACTCATAAGTCTCAACCAACGCTAAATACTTCACCAAACTCTATTTTATCAAAACGTAAGTTATCTGGCAGAAAATTATATATCTTACTACTTCTGATCCCTTTTATGATAATATCATCTCCTAACTGCTTTAGGTTTGAGCTTGCTATTTCATCAATATATATTGTCCAATTATCGATCAATTCATCTGGCTCTACATAGATTTTATAATTACATTTTTGGGCATTCTCCCCATTTTTTATCCTAGTTTTTATTTTTAAGCTATTCCACCCTCATGGAGCTAAATTTACATCTAAAAGCTCTGCGTGCCTGTACGTTTCATCACCCCAAGCACTAGTGATAACTTGAAAATCTGATCTTTTTGTATGGGATTCTAATTTGAGCATATCATCTGCTCGATCATATCTCAGCCCATAAGTATAATTATCTACCTCAGGAGCCTCAAGGTCTCATTCTAATGGAGCATCATCTGGAACCTTCTTTTTGATAAAAACAGTATTGAGCCTACGGAATCCAGTCCCCTCAAAATCCGCCTCAAAAGTTAATTGTTTCGACTTACCATCAGCAGAGATACTCCCATCAGGATTCACTATACACCCACTAATATTTTTTAGCTTAACTTTAGGAGAATATCAACGCCTGATTTTGGTATGAATAAGCGTTGTGGTAATCACCACGATAGTCTCCCAATCTTCCTCCCCTCGAGATACCAAAAGTTTTAGTGGTTTCCCACTACTAATTGGACGCTTCCTATCATAAGAATAGACAACATTCTTTATCGCCCTATTATTGTAATTATTCCCGATAATGATCCTATTTCTTTCATTATCCCATACTGATCAATCTTTACGTAAGGAGAATCTCCCTCTTTCATCCATATCTACAATTTCATCACTCACTACCTCCTCAGATCCTCGTGCACTTGCTTTTACGCTTTGACTAGATCAAAAAATATCAAGATTTTTACCCTCAATAAATCATGGAGCCATACTATATTTGTCTTGTTGTAATCCTATTTTTGCCCCCTGTTGATAGAAATTGAGCTTATCCATTAGTATTCTAGTTTAGTCATATAAATTCTTTGCTCTCTTGCAGTTACAAATCTTATCATTTCATCCAATCAAGATTCAAATTCTTGCTTTGCATAGTTTGCTTTGTCTAGATCCTGCTTCCCCCTCCATAGCTCAGCCTCGAGTCCCAAGCTCAAGATATGATCAAAATCCTCCAAATCATCGTGCCCCTTAAAGAGCTCCTCCTGTTCTTTTTTTATTGTCTTTACGGATTCGATCCCTTCTATCATTAGTCAGTCTTCTTCATCTTTTTCAGGGATTCGACTTAACATAATATGATTATCTGCTAGATACCACCCTTTCCCTTGCTCTCCTTCACTCAATTCAGAAAGTTCTTCATAGCTGTCCCCTTGTTTTAGTTTTACTTTCAAAATTTTAGCTATTCAAGGGATGATTACATCATTGCTCAGGGTTTCCTCTTTTCTTTGGATACTATACTCGCTTACTCCATTCTGAATATCTGTCGTCCAGCTATTCCAGAGATACTTTTCATTTGCAGTTACTATCGCTCTCCATATTCTCTTGTAAACTTTATCTAGTTGTGAGAGGAGATAGTGATCAGGATACTGATTTTTACTAGTGTTGGTCTTATAACATGCTAATTCTATGATTTCTTTTACGTTCATTTCTCAATGCTAAAAAATAAAAACAAGTCTGACTCTTTAGCAAAGAGAGCCATCATTACAACGGCTCATCTTCATAACACTAGGTATACTTCAATTGCACGATCTGTTCGATATTCTGATCAAATACCTTTCCACCGTGTGCAATTTCTCCAATGATATTAAAGTAATTTCCAGCTTCTGCTTCTGTTACTTTTCCTACCATCATTTGTCTTACATAGTTGTATGCACCAGCACGGAACGCATAAAGCTTATTCCCTGTCAAAAGATTAGATTCATATACCTTGAATCCAGCAAACTTTCCAAGCCATCCATCAATTGCAGCCTGAGAAGCATCATCAGTTCCATTAAGGATCTTTGCCATTGCGATCAATGCTGATACTTCAGGAGATACTACAAGGATTCTATTATCCATTGGTACATCCTTTTTAGAGAGTGCAGTTCTGAGCTTCATAATGTGTTTTGCTACATTTTCTTCAGTCAAAGCTTCTCCAGCATTGATAACTTGAGCAGTATTCGCAGCAAGATTCGCATCAATACAAGCCAAGATTCCCTTTTCTACTGCTACATCCATCGCAGTATGGAGATCTTGCATTCTATTTGCCTTAATAAGATAACTGGTTTGAATTTCCTCAAGAGTTGTAAACTTTTCTCTATATCTGTGGAGCTTATCCACTTTCAATTGAGATTTAGTGATCACTCTTTCACTTGCTGTGATATCTCCAAGTGTTGTTTTTCTGAGATCACCTGCATTTTCGCTAGATGCATCAGTCATTTCAATCTTTGGAGATACAGGAACTACTACAGTATCTCCTGCATTTTTAAGCTGTCCTTCGTATTCGAAGTTAGCAAACATTGAGAACGGCAATCTAGGTTTGTCGCTCATTCTTCTTTTAAGGTCTTTAGCAAATAAGGTGCTAATTACATCAGTTTGTGCCATTGTTTATAATTGGTTAATGATAAAAAAACATTTTAAAGCTGATTTACTACCTTAATTTTCCCCTCCTCTGCGAGTTTGATCATTTCTGAGAACTTAGGTTCAGGGATACATTTGAGTTGATCTACAGTGTAGACTTCTACTTCTTCACTGACTTCTACCTCAGGTTTAACCTCAGGAGCAGTAATAGATTCTGACGCTACAGCCGATTCTTCTACTGGATCAGTTTCAGGAGTAGTTGATTCTGTTACTACCTCAGATTCAGGGACAGATGATTCTTCTACTGGTTGATTTGACCCCTCTTTGAGTGCCTTAAACTCTTGAATCTTGTCATCGAGCCACTGCATATCTTCAGGTCTTTCATCAGGTTTTTTATTCGTAGGAAACGACTTTCCCTCTGGGTGAAGCTCTTCATAAAGCTGGATTTTCTCTTCTGTTGTCATCCTTTATATACTAGACAAATAAAACTATTCACCACTTAACACTCTTTTAATTTCTCCCTTTTCGATTTGGGCAGCTACGAGATTGTATTGCTCCTGTGGAAGTTTCGCCAATTCCTCAAGCGTGTATTCTTTCTTTTCAGGATTAAATACATTTGGATTAGCTCTACCTGGATTAGGATTTTCGATTGTTGCTGGTTTGTAGCCAGAAACACTCATTGCTTCATCCCAACTCAATGTTGGATGCTTTTCCTTTGCTTGCTTCACTTCCTCAGGGATATCATCAAATCCGTGCTTAGTTGTGAATCTGATCTCATCTCTTAGTTCGTTTCTCAGCCTTTCGCTTTCTGTTGCAAGAGCCTCTTGCTTGGCTTTATCTTTGTCAGCAAAAGCTGATTTAGCTTGCTGTTTTTTCTGATTATACTTCTCACGAGTGACATAGTTTTCTTCTACATCTTCTTTAGAGAGGTAATTCTCTTCCAAATCAGCTCTAGAGATAAAATCCTCTTGGTTGAAGGTCTCTTCCCTTCCGTCATCATACACGATCTTTGCCATCGTTGTAATAATAGAATATAAAATGCTGTTCTTAAGCAGTTTCAGCCTCTGCCGATATATCAGTTTCATTACTGATCAGTGTTTTTAGGTTATTTGGTATATTCAAGAACTCATCCAATAAGACAAGCTCTGTCAGCACCAAATCCCTATCATTTCGCTTGGACTTACTTCTTTCCTCATTTAACCCTGAAAGAATGCCAGTTTTGAGATCTTTTTTCCTTTTTTCTATATATTGTTGGACTAATTCCCAAAATCTTCCTTCTATTGCTTGTTCAATAATCTCACGATCTTGACTATTCAGTTGGAACATTATCTATTGCGTTAGGTCATAAAGCTATTGGTTGGTTATTCGCTTTGTTTTCTTGACTGATATAGTTAGAGACAAGCTGGTTAGTACTTGCATCCATTCACTGAGGAGCTTGAGATATTGCTTGCATTTGAGCCTGTCAGCTCATAATCCTTGCCCTTTTCCTTGCTTCGATAGCTCTCTTTTTTGCAGGGGTATCAATTGCCTGCTGATACACTTGGATATAAATATCATGATTCTCTGACATATTCTCTATCGCTCACGGATCTTCATCATTGTTCAATAACTCCAAATCCATTGTCGCTTGATAGTATTCAGGTGGATAATCATATACCATATTCACAAGCTCCTTGTCTAGTCCTACAATCTTTGCAAATTGTCTTGTAAGCTGAATCTTCCCAAATTCACTTGCTCCTTGCATGAGAGGTTGATAGCTCGCCATCATTGCTGATCTGTTTGCTTCATCTTGCTCTGCTTTATCTAAGATGGATACTAGCCTTAAGCGGAGATCTTTTTTAGTCTGGAGGTCTTTCCCTTTCACAGTAAAAGTAACCGTTCCTATCCCACTATTGAGTGTGATATTCTTTTCAGACTTCATCTTAAAATGCTTTTGGTAGCTTCTATATCGCAATACATCCCAATACCTCTTTTCCCCTCGGAGAAAAATCTTAAATATCGTTGACAGTCTTACATTCTGATTCGCTTGAAGGAGCTGTGATTGTGTTGCGGTGATTGTCTTACTATACACCCCTATACTTTGCTCATCAAACCCAACTTCTTTTTTTGCCTTATTCTCAAGCATATTTTGAAGATTGTATCCATCAGTATTACTTGAGGTTTGTGTTTGTAATGTATCAGCAAATTTATTATTAAGTGGCATCTTTACAGGGATGTATTTTTTCTTCCCAATCTTCTTTTTTGCTAATTCTTTCCCATCAACATATGCTGGATCAAAAAAGACAATGCCCGAAAAGACTTCTTCATGGATCTTGTTAAAGAGGAGATTCATTACTTGTTCTTCTGTATATTGATTGTCTCTTGCAATATCTCCTACACAAAGCCCATACGGATCACCAGCTTTTGGTACTAACCAAGCATGAACCACAGGACAAGGAATCTGACTTCAGTCTTTTTTCTCTTCAGCCCTTACTGCATCGAGTTCTTCACATCTGAGGAGGAGGCTTCTTTCGTTCCCCCATTCAGTAAGATACCAACGATTATTGAGCTTTGTAAAGTGCCTATATACTGAGAAGGTTCTTAGTGGACTCGCAGTGATCATAAATCTATCTCCAATTCCTACTCACTCAGCCCAGTTCCTTAATCCTGCTTGATATTCACTTCCTAGTTCCTCTTTAAGTTGCTTGAGTTCCTTATCGGTGAGGAGATATTCCGTATTCTGATATAAAGAGTTGAAATCTGACTCCGTCAATTGCAGTTCAAATCAATGAAAGTTAAATCACTTTACGATATCAAAGTTTGGATCAGGTATCCAGCACAACGGACTATACAATCACTTCTTTGGACTTTCTGTCGTTTTATCCCATCATTCATCTACTGCGAGATAAATTCCATAGTCCACAATATCACAAATCTTGTTATAACTGATAATATCTTCTTCTAGCTCCTCATAATCAAACTTGAGGAGATTATTCCATGTATCTGCATACTCAGAGTCTCCTTGTTTCCTCCCCTCAAAAGTAATAATTGGTCTGTTTTTATAGAGCGCAGAGACAAAAAGATTTCTGTTTGTGTACAGAGACTTAGATTTCACAACATCCCCTTCTTTCATCACATCTCAGTTGATATTATACTCTCTGAGATAGTTCAATAGTATTGGTCTTTTTACTTGTGCAAGCTCTCGTCCTGCTTGATACTCGTTCTGGACTTTTTCTTGGATTTGCTCCTTCGTTCGCCCTTTCACTTTTTCTATCATTTTCTGTGTTACTTCATTCATGAGTATCTTTTTTATAAATAAATTTATTCATACGTATCAAATACTGCTTTATAGGTTTGGATTGGTCAGTCTGCTTTCTCAATTGTAAATACCATTCTCATCATTATTGCATCAGCAGAGTCTGGACTTCTTCCGATTCTTCTTTTGAGTTCTTCCTTACTCTCCAAGAGAACTTTTCAGTCATTTTCAGGATTTTTGAGCATTATATTTTCTAACTCCTGGCAAAGCAGATCTTTTATTTCTCAATCAGCATTGATTCTGACTTCTCTTTTTTCTGCTTTCTCTCTGAGTTTGAAGTAACACTGAGTTTTTAAGTTCCCAAACCTTTCTTCCTGCTCCGTTTTGATTGGACTACTTGCATTATGGAAGTTGTAGCAACCTCTCAACTGATCAGCGACTCAAGCGCCTAATCCATCAGTATCAACTACAATGTTTTGTCTCATTACTCAGTATTCTCTCTCAAGCTCTTTTACCCTTTCTGCAGTTTGGTCAGTTGTCTTTCCGTGTTCTTTGATTATTCTAATACATTCTAACCCCCTCCAAACAGCAATAACCGTGCTATCATTTCCTAACCTTGCCACATCCACACTCAAAAAGGTTGTATCGCTAAATTCTATATTAGCAGTGAACAAGTCTAGGATTTCATCATATCTAAAGAGCTTCCCTGTAGTATCATCATAATCAAAGTTCCCATGTAAAAGTCTTTGTTTCGTGATTTCATCTGCTTTTTGGAGCTGGTCGATATAGTTTTGATCGATATGAGGATTATCTGTTGCTAGTGCTGGTATAAACTTTCTCCATTCTGGAAGCGTTCCGCTCTTTCGTGGCTTGTAGAAGTTCGCATACACATGTCATTTATCAGGATTAAAAGTCTGAAGCATTTTTGGTTTTAATCCATATTCTGAGTTTCTTTGTCTTCCTATTCTTGTAGAGAGTATCGTCAAACATTGAGCATCGATTTCATTACTTTCATCTACAAATCATCCTGTAAGCTCCAATGATCAGAGTCTCGTATAAAGTGGATCACTTGGCTTATAAGCGAGATCAAGCAAGAGAATCTCGCTCCCATTTGTGAATCTAATAATGTTATGTTTCCCATCGAGTTTCCCTTGGTCTACTTCTGGCACTTGATAGATTTGACAAAACTTTAAGTAAGAGGCGTAAGTGGTCTTCATCAGATTTGTTAGTTCCTTTCTCCCAAAGAATCGCCTTGTCCCTGGATACTTTTTTGCCATCATCCATACTCGGAACACTCAGAGGAAAGATTTCCCCCCTCCTGCACTTCCACCGTATCCAATTTCTGTTGTTGTATTGTCCATGAGATACTTGAGTGCTTGGATCTGTTTTCTACTGGCTTTAAATTCTAAGTTATTCATCGAGTTTGATGGTTATTCAAGTAATTACTTCTCCACTGAGTTCTACCTTATCGGTAAAGAGCTTCAGATACTTTCCAAGCTTCTCTAGTGCTGAGTTTGCTCAAGCTGAATCAAATTTCCGAACTTGTGCTAATTGCTCATTTCCATTCTCATCTTTGATGATCTCTATAGCCTGGACTCCTCACTTCATCATCACTGGGACTTTCTGCATACATCTATTTGCTACTTCTACAAGGCTCTGAATCACTCGTTCTGCTGTTACATCCGCCTTTTTGAGCTTCTCTTCTGCTTTACTTTTTAGATATTCGCTAACCTTAGGATTACTTAGCATTTTACATCATTGCACTTCAGCTGTCTTCTGTTTTACTCAGTAGACTTCTTTATATGCTCTTGTAGCGTTGAAGTCTTTAAGATATTCCAAACAGAATAGTTCTTGCTTCTTGTTCATTTCTCTTAGCAAAAATAAAAAACTGACCTTGTTATAATCAGTTTTCCAAAAAACTTTCCTGTTTTGTTCAAAATAGGCTTATGACCTATTAAGTTTTTGAAACTTGTTTTTTAATTTGTTTAAAATTCTATCTATAAGTCTACTTGTTCCAGACTCTTCGATAAGCAAGAGGTGTGATATTTCTTTGAGTGATAACGGTGTTCAGTCGTATTCATATTCAAAGTAGATATCAATCAAGAATCAACTTATTTGCTCCCTTATGCTTTCTTGCTTATAGATTTTTTGTTTGATTGTTCTCCTTCCAATCATATAGCATATAAGGAAAAACTCTCAATAATCTTTGAGTGAGATTCTTCATTGTTTGAACATTCTTTTATTGATCATGTTTTATAAAAAAAGTTCTAAAAGTCTGATTACCTCAATCGTTCTATCCGCCTCTCTAGTCTCTCATTAGACTCTCTGAGACTCTTGATTTGCTTGTTCGTCTTCTGCAGGTAGCTATGTAGCCACTCTCTATTCCACTTTGCTCTTGTGAGGGCTTCCTGCTTGTTAGAGATTAGTCTAAAGATATTCTCATTATTGTTTGCGATCCACTCTGATAATAGGTTTATGATTAACTTCTTCATATCTTCAAAAAAAATAAATAAATCTGATTCTATAGTCCTTTTGTCCTCCTGAGTTCGTTCACCATTGATTCATAACGCTCGATCATCTCTTGTAACGAGGATGTAGCGATTTTGCAGATTTGCTTATCGTTGATCATTTCATCTACAAGAATCTCCCCATACTTCCTTTGCATTCGGCGAGTATAGACGATGTAGTTACCATGGAGGATTACATTACACCTCATGCAACCTGCGTGACAGTTCTTTTCGTCTCGTCTGTACTTGTAGACTGAACGAGTGATGAAGTGCATGTTTTGAGCTTGCTTTCGGTAGATTCTAGTTCAGCAGAGAGGGCAGGTTACCATTCACTCCTTATCTGCTACCAAAAGTCTTACATAAACTGAAAAAATCTGATCCAATTTTTTGATCAGTTCTGATCTTGTCGGTCAGGTTTTCTTTTTTTTCATAACAAAAAAATTCCGTAATATAAAATTACGGAAAGAGTAGCCTCCTTTTTCTTTAATATAGCCGACTGAATTATAACCTAAATAAGCACAAAATCAAGAGATTTTATAGTAAAGTAGGCTAAAAATCCATTCATCAGAATACCCTCCTCTGAGTTTCTCTGAGCTTGGTATCTTTGACTCTGAGATAGGTTTCGGTTGTTTTTATGTCTGAATGTCAAAGCATTACTTGGATTTCCCTTATATTAACCCCCTCCTCCAATAAGTATGTAGCAAAAGAAGATCTAAGCGTGTGAGAGGTGTATTTTTTGTGTATATTGTATACGCTGTTAAGGTTGGTGTTATATTTTTTATTCAGATCGCAAACAGTCTGCGGTGTTATTGGGAGTCAGAACGTATCTAGTCTATGAGAGATAAACACGTATTCATCATCAGCCTTATTCTCTCCTACTCTCCCTGCTCGAGGAAGGGGCTTTTGTCTTTCTTGAAGATAGAGCTTGAGGAGATTCTGGGCAAAGGGCTGGAAACTAACATATCTCTCTTTGTCTCACTTCCCCAAGATACAGATCTCCCCCTTGAGGACTTCCCTTACCTTTAGTCTTAGCATCTCAGATATTCTCATTCATGTTGTGAATCCCAAAACCACAAGGAGCTCAGAGCGAATACGATTGATACGGTGCTTTTCTGTTTCTTTTATTGTGCTGATAATTTTCTCAACCTCATCCTTCTCGAAGTAGTCCATGTGTTGATAGTGGACTTTGGGAACTTTTATTTTACGGTAGTCCATGCCGATCTCATAGACATCGTTGGTGTATTCTAAGAATTTTTTGAGTGCTTGGATTTTTGTTTGGATTGTTCTCTCTGAGAGAGTAGCCTTTTTGCCATAATATATAGATTTTTTAGGGGTTGGGGTCGCTCTGAGCTGATTCCTTCGGTCTTCGATGATAGGCATTTTGATTTCTTCTACATTCCTCAATCAACTCTGGTAAAAAAGTCTAAAAAACTGATTAAAATCACGTTCGTAATTCAGGATTGTATCTTTTTTTAAGTTCTGATTCCTGTAATAATCCAAAAAATTTTTAATTAAATTCTGAGTTATTTCCATTTGCAAAAAAAGAAGGTAAAACCGCTAAGAGTAGCGCCCTTCTTTAATATAGCCATAAAGAATTATATCAGCAAAAAACAAAAAAAGCAAATTTCTCTTGATTTTTTATTTTAAGTGTATATAATTCCCACTGTTATGTTAATCAAACAGTTTTGTTTGATTTCCAACTAGTGTTGGTACTAGAACCCCTCCTTAGGGATAAGGTCGTGGGTTCGAATCCCACCCCTCCCAGAGTGAATTTAAACAATAGAGTAAGAGACAATATGTCTCATTTTTTGTTAAATAAAAAAACCACATAGTTAAGCTATGTGGCTCAAAATATTAGATTCTACAAATCTCCCTTAATCTTATACAAGATCTGCAAAGCCTGGAGTGGACTAATTTTATCCAAATCGACCTCTTCCAAAAGCGTTTTTAGTTTTTGAAAATTTGCCTTATCTTTGATATCTTCCACAGGTGCAGGGAATAACATACTAGGAACTGCATGCAATGGATGAGTCCCATTCGCTTTAGAATCAGACTCTAAACTCTTAAGATAAAAGCTCGCCTCCTGCAAAATCTGCTGCGGAATCCCTGCAAGTTTTGCAACATCAACTCCATAGCTCTTACTCGCACCTCAAGCACTAATTTTCTTCATAAAAACAACTTCCTTACTGGTCTCATAGACAGAAACTGAAAAGTTTTTGATCAATGGACTTTCCTCCTCAAGCGCTATCAACTCATGATAGTGGGTTGCGATAAGGGTTTTTGACTTCAAAGTCTGTAAAATATAATGCAAAATTGCCCTCGTCAAAGCAAGACCATCATAAGTCGAAGTCCCACGCCCCAATTCATCAAAAATCACAAAACTCTTGGCTGTTGCATTGTTGAGAATATTCGCAACCTCGATCATCTCAGTCATAAAAGTTGACTGATTTTTTGCAATAATATCTCAGCTTCCTACTCTAGCAAAAATCCCATCAACAAGTCAGATTTTTGCTTCTTGTGCAGGAACATACAGCCCACAATGCGCAAGCAAAACAATTATCGCACTTTGTCTGAGAAAAGTTGATTTTCCTCACATATTAGGACCAGTAATAATATGGATAAGTCAGCTTTCATTTCACTTATCCTGACCAATCGTCAAAGAATTAGGGATAAAAGGCTGATCCTTAGGCAGATATGCCTCTATCACAGGATGACGCCCTCATACAATTGCGATCTCCTCTCCAGAATATAGACTTGGTCTAACATATCTTTTCTCTTTAGCAAAAAGAGCCTGAGAAGTAAATAGATCCAACCACGCCAACTTTTCACTAAACTTTGCAAGCACAAGAATATATTTTTCAAGGTAGATTTTTGCCTCATTCAGTAAAGACTGTTCTTGTTGTCTGAGCTTTTCACGAGCAGACATAATCATTCCCTGAATATTCTCCAGATAAGGACTAGAATATCTCTGATTATCTTTCAAAGTATTTCTACGATGAATATCCCGTTTATCCTTATCAGAAGTCAGATTTTCCAACTTTTTTTGTAAAAATTGCTCAAAAATTTCGCTATCTTTGCTCGTAAGCTCCAAAAAATAGCCTTGGTTCATCACAAACTTAAGCTTGATATTTGCAATTCACGACTCACGTGCAAGTAATGATTGATATTCCATCAAAACCTCATCACTATGATAGGCGATCTTCCTGAGTTCATCGACCTCTGGAGAAAAGCCATCTGCAATATACTCACCATCTCCGAGCAACTCTTCATCTCTTTTGAGTAAGCGCTCCAAATAAGACAAAAGAGAAAATAAATCTGATTTTTCACCCTCGTTTATTCCCAATTTTTCAAGTTCAGACAATATTTTCCCATCTAATCCTTCTAGTCCCATTCTCAAAATCGTTCTAAGCTTTACAAAGGGAACATAATTGATCTTGCGATACAAAATCAAGCTCAAAATCTTAGAAAGATCAAAAAAACCTCACAAAAAATGATGAATTCTTATGGTTTCTTCGCTTTCCGCAAATTTCTCAATCTGAGAAAGACGATAGTTTAGTTCTGAAAGATTATTGATAGGATTTGTCAACAAATCCTTAAGAAGCCTAGAACCTGCAGCAGTCTTGGTCGTGTCCAAAATTCAAAAAAGAGAATACTGGCTAGACGCTTCGTAGCTCGATGCAAAGATTTCCAAGTTTTTAACCGTTACCTCATCCATCAAAACAGCGCCTTCACTGCTATGAAAACTAATCTTACTAATATTAGTCAAACTCTGCTGCTGGGTATGCTGCAAATATGCAAACAAAAGAGCTAAAGCCCGACTCCTTCCATCGCTCAACGCCTTTCCATAACTTGTCAAATGAGAAACCTTACATACCTTACTAATCGTTAACTCAGGATCAAAAGGCACCGCATACACAGAAACCAAACATTTGAGATACTGTTGGATCGGACTAATAATCTCCTCTCTATTTGGCAAATCAGTATCTACAATAATCTCTGTTGGCCTAATAGTCAACAAAAATTTTTGCAACTTTCCCAAATCTGAAAAGCTCTTAGTTTGATATGAACCTATAGAAAAATCTCACCATGCAATATGATAAACTTCTCCCTGTTTTCAGAGACTACCACACACTGCCATCAGATTTGAAACTTCTTTTTGACTTTCCTGAATAAAGGTTCATGGAGTAATAATCGACTGAATTTTTCTCTCGACAAGCTTACCAGGAAGCGGATCACTTACCTGCTCTGCAATAGCTACCTTGTAGCCCTGAGCCAATAGCCTAGGAATATACTTATCTACGCTATGATGAGGAATTCCCGCCATAGGAATAGGATCTTCTGCATTTTTATTTTTACTCGTTATGATGAGATCAAGCACACTCGCACAAATTTTCGCATCCTCAAAAAACACTTCATAAAAATCACCAATACGAAAAAGCAAGATGCAATCTGGGTTTTCCTGTTTCATCTGAACATATTGCTTCATAGCAGGAGTGAGTTTTTCGATATTCATCAGAGCAGTTTCAAGCTAAATTGATACTGCAATCTTAAAGTTCTAAAGCCTTTTTTCAAGAGGAAATTTAATAGTAAAAATAAAAATCTGACTCATTTTTTGCTTTTTTCCAAAATCTCCGTAGAATAACACATGCTTTTAGATTACCTTATACAAACATGAAAGAAACTTCAAAAAACCGATATCAAAAACTAGGGAAGCCCCTCCTATCTGGAGCTGTATTTGTTGCTAGTGTTGGACTTATAGGAGCTGGTGCCCTTGCTGCATCATCTAGCCTCTATAATCTCAAGGCAGAAAACCCAGCAAACAATAATCAACTTACAGCAGAAAACTGGGATGCTTTAGTTACTGAAGTTGAAAACCTTAAGAATCAAATCTCAAGGAAAGCTCAAAGTAAAGAGACTGACGCAAATGAAGGAATCCCTTCTGAAGCCGTAATAGCTTTCGACAGTGAAAACTGTCCAGAATGATGGACAAGATTTACAAATGCAGACGGAAGATTTATCGTGGGAACCGCACCAAGCACTTCCACATTTGGAAGAGAGAAAAAAAACATATGAATAAAAGGAGGAAATGACAGTATAAAATTAACAATTAGCCAGCTCCCTCCTCATAAATTTCATCTTTTTGCAGATGAAGTAGGAAGAGATCGTGGTTTTGATAGAGGCTGGGCACAAAACGAAGAACATAAAAATAGAAGTGTAATTTGGGAAAATGATCACGATACTGGGGATGATAATTATTCCTATACAATGGCAGTATCCACCAACAATCGTACGCCATCAGTATGAGTAACAAACACTCTCTGAAGTGGAAATAGCATTGATATCACAAACCCATACATCAAACTACTCTACTGTAAAAAAAATTAATATACCTTATAGGAGTCCTAGACTCCTTTTTTCTTCCAAAATTTTCCTTGCAAATCCCCAAAATTCCCCTATACTCAAATCATATTTATCTCCTGCAAAATCCTATGCACAAAATAGCGCTCGTCAACTGCCGAACCATGCCTTGAGGTGTTCATAAGGTACTTCTTGACCTCATTTCTGCACAGCTCAAAAAACACCAAGGGAAAGTAAAAATCGAGCTTTTTACACTCATTTCCGAATATCCTGAACTCAAGGTACAAATTCCCTGAAGCGAATCTCAAGCTACTATCGCTATTACTCAAGCACTCCCCCTTCGGCTTTCCAAACTCTTTCTCTATACCAAATCTCATAAAATACCCATCCTCTCTTCGCTCCTCGACTACCGCAACCTTATGCCACTCTACCCTCTCCTTATGAAACTTCTTTCTCTCAAAATAAAAAAATGGAAACCTGATCATATTCTGATTTCCTCCTTTGCGATCGCAAAAAACATTACTCCCATTCCTTGAGTCCCAACCTCTCTCTACCTCCACTCTCCGATGCAATACATCTGGTCACATTATGAGGAATATCTCAATAAATTTTCAGGACTTAAAAAACAAATTTTCAAATTCACAGCTTCATATTTAAGGAAATGGGATCTAAAGTATACCCACTTTGACAAAGTCATCTGCAATAGCCAATACACTCAAAAACTCGCTGAAGATATCTATCATATCAAAAGCTCTGTCATTTACCCAAAAATCAAAGATGAATATTATTTTGCGGGTATTTCTCCAGCTCCAAAACCCTATTTCGTATGTGTAGGGAGATTGGTCAATTTCGTAAGAGAATGCGAACTCATCATTCAGACTTTTAATGCTCTTAAACTTCCTTTACTTATGATTGGAGATGGACCAGATGCTCAATATCTCAAATCTATCGCAGGAGACAGTATTATTTTCACCTGATGGCTTGATCATATAGACCTCATCGACACCGTCAAACACAGTGCATGACTCATCAATCTCACTAAAGAAAGTTTCGGCATCGGAACTGCAGAAAGCTTGCTAATGGGAGTCCCTGTCCTATGATATGCTGAAGGCGCAACCGCAGAACTCCTCGATAAACACTCAGGGATACTCCTCCAAGAAAAATCTATACCAGCACTTTCCGAAGCACTAACCTTATTTCAATCAAAAAAACGAGATAGAAAACTGATTTCCGAATCCTTTAGATCAAAACTTACTAATTTTTCGAAAACTCTTGACATATAAATCTAAATAAGTATAAGAAGGGTGTGTTAAACAAAAAAAACAAACGATTATGGAAACAACTGTAGACTTAGCTGTAGAGCATATGTGCTCATGGAAGCAACTTATTAACAGCATGGAAGACCGCTGGCAAGAAAACATGTTTATAATCCAAGAGAAGAAGAGCATTAAGGAAGTTCTCATCGAAGAAATCGAAGAATTGATCGCTTTTAGCAGCACAGAGATATCCTTTTGTCGAACCTTCAAAGAAAAAAAGGAAGAGGTCTACGAGAACTTTAAAGCCCTTATGGAGCTCAACAACTTTGAAAATCCAGAATGGACAAAAGAAGAAGCTCCTCTTGTCGATGAAATCGAAGTTCGCATCTACCCAAGGTGACCACATCTCTCACTCTCACACAAAAAAAGGACCGATGGTACTCCATCTAAGGTCCTTTTTCTTATATTCCCATTTTCATAGCAAAGTACTCATCTTTGCTCATCGATTTAAGTGAAAGAGAAACTTGTTGTCCTAGTTCAGCTTCCAGTCCTGAGATAATAAGTTTCTCATTTTCCTTATTATTCAACAACATTTTTGCAATTGATGAAATTGCTATAATCTCAACCTCAGATCCTGAGATCTTTTCAATCAAAGCTCCATCACTAAGATTTGCTTGTGCCGTTGGCTTGAGTCCTGCAATCACTTTTTTCCAAAGTGCGGAAAGATCCATCTCCTGAACCTGTGTTTCTACTGATTTTTCTTGATGAGCTTGCTGCTCCTGCTGATTATTAGAAGAAGAAGTCTGATTTTTTTCCGTTGGCTGTCCTGAGATCTGAGGGAGAATATCAGATTTTTTGTCTCCTTTGCTAACCGTCTTTGATTGCACAGATGCAACGCAATCTCCTTCACCATCAAAGAATGGATTAAAAACAATCTTATAAGCCATTCTCGGATGTGGATATCGCCTAATCACGCCGAGCAAATCTCCCAACTTCTGAGAAATCTTGAGATAAAAATCCATATTCTCAAGCAAATGCTGGTCTGCATACACAATCACCTGCTTTGCAAACTGCACAAGATCAATTCCCTTCTGATCAATCTGATCCAAAAGCTCAAAAAACTGGCTCTTGTCTCCATTCTCCAATTTTTCAAAAAATGCTCTCACCGTTCCCTCTCCTGCTACTCACAAAAACTTCGAAACATTATCTTCATCAATAGTTCCCAAAATACTTACCTGATCAATATATTTTACTGCATCTCTGACATGTCCCTCAGAAATATTGGCAATAATCTCCAATGCCTCATGAGAAGCAGCTAGCCCCTCAGCTTTACAAATCTTCTCCAAATGTCCAACCATTGCCTCCTGAGCAACTTTTCTATAGTTAAACACCTGACAGCGAGAAATAATCGTATCTGGAACTTTATGCAATTCTGTAGTTGCCAAGATAAAGCACACATCACTCTTAGGCTCTTCAATCGTCTTCAAAAGTGCATTAAAAGCTCCCTTACTCAACATATGCACCTCATCGATCACATAAATTTTCTTGCGAAGTGCTGTCGGAGGATATACTGCCTTATCAATAATTTCTTCTCTAATATTATCCACTCCCGTATGCGAAGCAGCATCAATCTCTACATAATCGAGACTTGCACCCTCATTGATCAGCTTACAAGCATCACAGACATTACAAGGATTTCCCTCTTGCAAATTCAGACAATTAAGCCCCTTTGCAATAAGTCTTGCTGTCGTGGTTTTCCCAGTCCCTCTTGGTCCAAAAAGCAGATAGTTATGATGAACAGAATCTCTCGCCATCATTTGTGCCTTGAGAATATCAATAATATGCTCCTGACCTATCATCTGATCAAAAGTCTGAGGACGATATTTATTTGCAAGACTCATTTCTTTCAAGAAAAAATTTAAAATCTGAATTGAGTGTATCGTTTTTCCTCTTTTTTGCAATGGAGATTTTCTAATTTATAACGATCTACCTATCAAAAAAGCTCAAGGCAAAACCTTGAGCGAGCACACCTAAAATCATTTACTTCCTAATCTCTTCAATCAACTCTGGAAACTCTGCTTGATTAAAATGCCCCTTATCTTCAAAAATCTTCAACTCGGCATTGTTGATCTCTCACGCAATACGCACTGAATGCTGATAAGGGACTACAGGATCATCCTTTGAAGTTCGAACAACGATTTTATCAGCTTTTCAACTAATATTTTTAATATCATTTACTTCATAAGCAAAATCTCCCAAATAATTATCTCCTTCGTTCAGTCCCTGATCATCGAGTACCGGAGCTACCAAATGAAGCTGAGAAATCTGAATCGGGAATTCATTTTCCGCAAGATACTTAGTCAAAAACATTCCTCCCAGCGAGTGCCCAACGAGTACCAGATTTTCCGCCTCCAAAAAAGGAATATACTTTTCAAACCAAAGCTTCCAAGTGCTATAACGCGCCATATCCTTATTTGGCATTTCTGGCTTAATAACTACAAACTCAGGTAAACGCTCCTGTAAAGTCAGCCTTCGCCTCTTTTTTTCTTCAAAAGGATTGATCTCTCGAGTAGCCATAATTTTCAAAAGCTCATCGTTATCCTTTGTCAAATTTCCTCCATGAATATAAAGAAGTTGTTTCATATCAAGAGTATTAAATCTAAAAACTTAGTTGTCAGGATTATCTGGATTTGCTCTATATCCAGAGATCAATTGATCATTCTCCATTACAAATGGCCTCGCGTTAGGCTGATTTTTTTCGATATCATATTTGTTCATCAAATAATCACTCAAATCCTGACGAGACGCAAATTTGATCATCTGATAAGGCTCTTGAAAAGCTAACTTTTCTATAAAATAAAGCTGACCATCACGTGCTGGAATCAAAACTCCTACATGCCCTATAAAGAGATAATTTTCTTCTTCAGAAAAATAGGAATGCATCCAAACTGAAATCAAAGAAGCCTGCAAATCAGACTTTTTAACAAAAGATATGCCGTTTTTTCTTCGATAATCTTGAACCTTTGCCAAATGTACAGAAATATCTTTGGTCAAAACAGTTGGAATCGCAGCAAAAACATGAAAGAAGTCTGACTTTTCAGTCTGGTTAAATAATGCTCTTGGACTCTCCTTTATTGCATCCTCATCCATAAATAATTGACTCGTATCTCAGCTCTGAGGAGTTTGAACCTTTATCAAATCCTTCATCAAATCAAAAGACGTCAATCTACAATTATATCCGATAAAATTTGGACTCTTTTCCGCCCACAAATCCTGAATCTTACCCTGATCATAAATTGGCTCAAGTGTCCCCGTGGTGACAAAACCTGAAATTAAATTTCCAGATCCTGCAATTTGATTAAAATGAATAATATTACTCATCAATCCACTAATTGACTGCTCAGAAATCCCCGCATCCGCAAGCAACTGAGCTAATTGTGCTCTCGATCCTGTATCCACCAAATTGGAATAAGTCAGACTTGTCTGTTTTTTATGCACACTCTCCTGACCACAAGCTGACAAAATCACGGCACACACCAACAATGCCAATAATCCAATACTCTTTCTCATTACAAATAACAAAACAAAATTAAAAATCTGATTTATTGATTTTGTTCCCAATCTCTTCTCGTTAATCCATAAATCCAAGCATCAGCAATCTCTCACTGACAAAACACTGCATCTCTTTCTACTCACTCACGGACAAATCCAACACGCTCCATTACCTTTGCAGAAGCTGGATTATAACTATACACTTTAGACCACATTCTCAAAAGATCATACTTTGCAAAAGCATAATCCACAATCGTTTGCAAAAAATCACTGGCATATCCCTTATTACGATATTTTTCGCCAATTCGATAACCGACATGCATATTTTTCATTTCATACCCATTTCCCAAACTTATTCCTCCACATCAGACAAATTGGTCATCTACAAAAATTCAAAATTCCTCTTGTCCATATTCTGATTTTGCTCACTCCATCACTCGCCTCTTTGCACTTTTGAGATCATAAGGAGAGGGAAAACTAGCACCCAAACACTTTCTTAACAACGGATCATTCCCATTCTGCATCAAAGCAGGAATATCGCTCTCTTCAAGAGGTCTAAGTTGCACATGTTTTCCTATGAGCAAATATTTCATTTTCTCCATATTTAGACAAATAAAACAAAATTAAAAATCTGATTTATTCTTCTTTTTTCATTTCGATTGCGATCACTCAAAATTCCTTTTCTTGTTCTATACTGTAAAACTTACGATATACAGCTATTCCCTGCTCTATTGTTTTTATATCTGGGACAATATGCTTGAGCCCCTCACTTTCAAACATCTCCTGAAAACTCGGATACAAAGTCAGATTTACAACTTTTACTTGTTCTCCAGTATCATCAAATTGTAAGAAATCTCCTACTTTCAAAGCTCAAAATTTCCCCTTATTGAGTCTTCCCTCAACAGTTTTTTGCCCACTAAGGATCTGAGATTTGTAAGGTTCTTGTACATTAAACTGGATCAACATCAAAGAAGACAATAAAATAAATCCACATGAGCTCTAATGCCCCTTTTCTCTATAAGGCAAATTGACCAAATCAACCTCAATTTTCTCATACTCACATCGCTGCAAAGCACCATCTACAAAAGACTTTCCTGCGATATAGTCTGATACAAAAATCCCTTGAATCATCTCTTGCATCTTATGATCATGAAGATATCCAATTAAAATCCTCAAAACAACATCCAAATCAAATGCATCCAAAGTTATTACCACCGTTGGCATAATCAGATCAGTTTTCAAGCGGATTTCACATTGCTCAAATCTTGAGGTAAACATTGGAAAATTGAGATTATCTCTATAGATTTCCGTTTTATTGAGAAGATTTTCGATAAGCTGATTTGACTTTCTCTCTAACAAAGGAATCATAATCTGAGCTTTCGCAGGCACATCATAATCCTGAAGCTCCTGATACACAAGTGTTATACTCATAGAGAAAAACAAGTTTAAAAGTCTGACTTCAGTCTTCTAGGATATTTAGACTTAGGGTCAGACTTGATAACTAAAATTCACAGTTCTTTGGAGTTCTAGGGAATGGAATCACATCACGAATATTCTCCATACCGGTAATATACATCACAAGCCTCTCAAATCCTACACCAAATCCTGAATGAGGAACGCTACCGTATCTTCTCAAATCCAAATACCAACTATAATCTTCTGTATTCAAATCCATTTCTTGCATTCTCTTTTCAAGCTTTGCCAGATCATCTTCTCTCTGAGAACCTCCGATCAACTCTCAGATTCCAGGAACAAGCATATCCATTGCTCTTACGGTCTTACCATCCTCATTGAGTTTCATATAGAAAGCCTTAATATCTTTCGGATAATCTGTGATAAATACTGGTCCATTAAAGATCTTCTCTGACAAATATCTCTCATGCTCAGTCTGCAGATCAATACCCCATTCTGGAGCATATTCAAATTTTTCTCCACATTCTTGAAGAAGTTTTACCGCCTCCGTATAAGAAACTTTGGCAAAGTCAGATTTTACCAACTTTTCAGCTCTTTCTTTCACTCCTGGCAAGATAAACTGATCAAAGAAATCAATCTCGGCACTTGCATTTTCCAAAACATAAGAAAATACATATTTGATCATATCTTGGGCAAGTTGCATATTATCTTCCAAGTCAGCAAAAGCGATTTCTGGCTCAATCATCCAAAACTCTGCAAGATGTCTAGTCGTATTGGAATTTTCAGCACGGAAGGTTGGTCCAAAAGTATAAATTTTCCCAAAAGCCGTAGCAAAAGTCTCTCCCTCTAGCTGTCCACTCACTGTCAATGAAGCTTGTTTCCCAAAAAAATCTTTTGAAAAATCTGGCTTACCTTCTTCGTTTTTAGGCAGATTTTGGAGATCCAAAGTGGTTACTTGAAACATTTCTCCTGCTCCTTCAGCATCAGAAGCTGTCAAAATAGGCGTATGTGCTCGTACAAATCCTCTCTGATTAAAAAACTGATGAATCGCAAATGAAAGCAAACTTCTCACTCTAAATACAGCTGAAAAAGTATTTGTTCTTGGTCTCAAGTGTGCAATTGTTCTCAAATACTCAAAAGAATGTCTCTTCTTTTGAAGAGGGAAACTCTCATCTGCCGCACCGATCAAGGTAACCTTACTCGCCTGAAGCTCAAAAGCCTGCTTCCCCTGAGATTCTACAAGCTTCCCCTCTACTGCAATAGAACTTCCTGTACTGATTTTAGTAATTTCTGAAAAATTCTCCAAATGATCTTCAAAAACTATTTGAAGGTTTTTTAGATAAGACCCATCATTTAGCTCGATAAATCCAAAAGTCTTACTATCTCTAAGACTTCTCACCCATCCATTTACCAAGATCTCAGATCAAATCAGACTTTTATAATCTTTATAAAGAGTTTTAATACTCGTTGCTTGCATTTTCTCTATCCAAAAAAATAAAATATTAGCATCTTAGTCTCATTTTTCCCAAGAAACTAAATAATCCTGATTTTTTTATAGTCAATTTAGCCTTACTTGCAAGGGAAAATCTCTTTTTAAAAGAATATTAGGCATAAATGCTAACATTCCTGCAAAAATTTCAACTCTACCTTTCTCAAACCAAACTTTGGATTATCAAATTTTACCACTGCCATGTTATTCCAAATCTCAAGTACGATTCCTTGTCCAAAAAGTTTGTGCCTCACAATAGCTCCTTCAGTAATCGAAGAACTAACTGCACCAGCGCGAGATTGACTCAAATCATAAAACTTACACAAATCATTTGGGATTTCTTCCAAAAATCTACTTGGAGGATTCATCTTGAGCTGTCATCGGGTCATTCTCTGATTTGCATGCGAAATAAAGAGCACATCTTTTGCCCTAGTAATCGCCACATACATCAGCCTTCTTTCCTCTTCTAGAGTTTTAGGCTCGAGCATTGCATTTGCTAGAGGAAAAATATTATCCTCCGCCCCTACGATAAAAACCACCGGAAACTCTAGTCCCTTACTCGAGTGAATCGTCATCAATTTAACAGCATCAGAATTTTCATCAGAACTTTCGATCATATCAACCATCAAAGTCACTTCTTCTAGGAATCGCCTAAGCAAATCCTCTCCAGAACTAACAACTTCTTCATTAGCATTACTCGCTCAAAAATCATACTTACTCGCCATGTTGATCAACTGTCAAAGGTTATCATACTTTTCTTCTGCTACTTGTTCACTCCCCTCTTCCTTAAGCAAATAATCCTTATAATTGATTTTTTTAAGCAAATATTCAAGAAGATCTGCTGGATTCAAAGTCTTGATCGACTCTTGTAAACCTGCAAATAAAGTCAAAAAATCCTGAATCCCACTGACAGCTGGACTCGTTAGTTTGATTCAGCTTTCTTGTTCTATTGACTTAGTATTTCATAGCTCACCAATAAGCTTAAGCGTCTCATAAAGAGAAACTCAATTATCAACAGCAAATTCTTCGATACGATCAAGAGAGGTTTTTCAGATCTTTCTATTTGGAATATTGAGCACTCTCTTGAGAGAAACACTATCAAAAGGATTATTAATCATCCTCAAATACGCCAAAATATCTTTTACCTCCTTTCTTTCAAAAAACTTAAACGCCCCAAAAATCTTGTAAGGAATTCCCTCTTGAACAAAAAGAGATTCAAAATTCTGACTCTGAGAATTAGTTCTATACAAAATCGCGATCTGTCCTCGAGAGCGGATCTTCCCCTTTTCTTTGAGTTGTTTGATCATTTCGATCGTATTAGCAGCCTCGTCAGTATCGCTGGGATGCGTAAATATCGTAATTTTGTCATTTCCTTCTCTATGAGCTACAATATTTTTTTCATATTGTTTGGTATTTTTTTTGATCACTTCATTTCCTGCTGCTACAATATGCGGCTTGGAACGATAATTGGTCTGCAATTTAAACATCTGAATATCTGGCCAATACTGCTTCACATTGAGAAAATTCTCCATCAATGCCCCTCTTCGCCCATAAATACTCTGAAAATCATCTCCAATTAAAGTAATATTTGCACCTTTTTGATCAGGATGATCAACATTTCCACTCATAAGCTTCATCAACTCAAACTGGATCCAGTTAGTATCCTGAGCCTCATCTACGAGAATAAAGTCAAAAGCATTTTGCCACTTTCTTAAAATCTCTGGAGACTTTTGAAAAAGCAAATAGGGCAAAAGCAGTAAATCATCAAAATCAAGACTATTACTCTTCTCTAATTCCTTCTCATATTCTTGATAAAGCTTTCCCATAGACTCATCATAGTTGCCATTTGCATACTTCAAAAAAAACTCTGCAGTTCTTCCCTCATTCTTCTGCTTTGAGATAAAACCTTTTACCTCCTGAGGTTTGAAAGTATCTGCCAAAACATATCTTTTTAACAAATCACGAACAATTTTGGCACTGTCATCAGCATCCAAGATTGCAAAATCCTTCGTATACTTCTTTCCCAAATGCTCAATATCTTCCTTCAGAATTTTGAGAAAAATCGAATGAAAGGTTCCAATTCGCTTAAGCTGTCTAGCATCAAGGGAAATTTGAGGAAGCTTTTTGTTTTCTACACTTTGAAAAAAGTCTCAAAAACCTGAATCAGACTCCTCCCCTTTTTTTTCTTCGATAGACAAATTATCATCACTAAAATTTTGAGCATTGATTTCCTCTCATAGTTTAATCAACCTCTCTTTCATCTCATTCGCTGCCTTGTTGGTAAAGGTTACACCGAGAATTCTCTTTGGACGAATATTGAGCCCCCAAATCAAATACGCAATTTTATAGGTCAAAACTCTCGTCTTTCAACTTCAAGCACCGGCAATAATAAGTGAGGAAGTATCAGTATGTAGCGCTGCGGCAGTCTGCTCTTGATTGAGATTTTGCGCAATATATTCCTTAAGTTGCATATTTTGAAGAAAAAAAAACTAAACAATTCTGATTGTAAAGAAAAGCACTCCTTTTTCAATTCAGCATTAACAAAAAAGGCTTGACATTATTTCTTTTGATTTTAAAAAAGAGTTACAAAAAATCCCAAGAGAACCTCTCTGGGATTATTTTAAAGCATTCCAAAAAACACGATCCTGAAACAATTTTCTCACATTATTCTAATTCAAAAGTAACGGTTAATTTTGCAGTTTGCTCTTGTTCTCCTGCATAAAGTTTTGACTCACTAGCAGATTCTGCTACCTGATTTACGCTTTTTGCTCTAACTGGATAAATCATCTGTCCTTGATCATCACTAGCCGAGATAGCAACCACCTTTCCAAGTTTTTTCCCTGCAAGTTGCGCAAGCTGAGCTGCCTGTTTTTTAGCATCTTCAAACGCAGCATTTCTCGCCTCATCACTTCCCATTTTCTTTTCTACCAATGAAAAGTCAATGCTATCTACACTTACTCTATTTGGCAATTTTGCCTGCAACACTTCTGCATCCTTCTCTACATCGGTACCACTCAAAAATACTGACAAAGTTTGTCTTGCAATATATCCATTTGCAACTCTAGATCCAGAAACATAATCCCAATCCTGCTGTACAGAAACATTTTCTGTTTTAATCTGATTTGTAGCAACCTTTTGTCCACTCAAAGTTGCCTCCAAACGTTTCATAGTCTGAGCAACAGCATTTCTAGCATCTACACTAGTTGCTCCAGTTTCTGAGAGACTGAGAACAATATCTACACGATCTGGAGTCTGTTTTGAGGATCCCACCCCCTCAACAGTAACCTGAAAATCTTTGGTCTCTTCTTGAGATTGATAATACATAGCTCCCAAATAGGTTCCGCAAAGCATTAAAGTACAAAGCACTGCTCGTAATCCTTTCATTTGTTTGTCTAAAAAAAATAAATACATCACAAACTTAATATTCCTCATAAAAAAATCAAGACAAAGCTCTTTTCCATTTGCAAAAGAGTTAAAAAAGCATATACTTGCAATGCTGAACTTTCTCATCTGTTAGGTGGATTATATCAAAAGATTGAAAAATCTGAATTCAACCCCTTGATATAATCTATCTAAACAATAAATCAACAATCGAGGAAGTAGTGAGGACACCCTCTAACATCAGCATTTGAATTTCTTTTTTGAAATTCTTAAAGTATTTTTTATTTCTTTGTACACAAAAATGGTTGTAAAAAAACAATTTGAAACCTCTCGCCAATCTATGAACTGGCAAGGGAGAGAACTCTCTCTAGAAATTGGAAAGCTTGCCGTACAAGCAGACGCAAGTATCAGAATGCAAATGGGAGACAATGTAATGCTTTATTCCACTACTATGGAAAAAAATCCTAGAGAATGACTTGATTTCCTTCCTCTTATGATCGATATGAGAGAAAGCTTTTCTGCAGCTGGAAGAATTGGAGGAGCTGTCTATAGAAGAAGAGAATGACGCCCCTCTGATCAAGCCATCTTAAACGCTAGACTTACAGACAGAGCACTTAGACCGATGTTTCCAAAAGGAATGATCAATGATATCGTAGTCTCTGTTACCCCTTTGGCACTTGATCATCAGATGAGTCTTGGAGTTATGCATATTATCGGTTCTTCACTCTCAATCCTCGCAGCTGGAATCCCTTTTGATGGACCAGTTGGAGCTGCTCAAATCGGATACCTTGATGGGCAATTTATCGTAAATCCAAGCTTGGAACAGTTAGAAAAATCTGACTTAAACCTTTTGGTCGCTGGTAAAAAAGGATCTATCAATATGATCGAATGTGAAGGAAAAGAGTTCCCAGATAACCTAATGAAAGAAGCCTTCACCCTTTGACAAAAAGTTATTGATGAATCTTGTGATTGGCAAGCAGATTTCATCAAAACGCTTGAAATCAAACCTCAAGAAATCACCTTCAACAAACCAACTGAAAAAACAATGGAGATTATCAATAGCTACCTTACTTCAGACAAACTTGAAGCTATGGCAGGGAATACAAAAACTCCTTTCAACGAACTCTATAACCTCTACGAAAAGGATATTCTCGCCCTTGCAAAAGAACAAACTACAGAAGAAAATGAAGCTGATTTCACTGAAAGTAAACTCAAAATGGGAGTTTTCAACGCAATCAAAGCATTCATCCGTTCTAGAACTATTGATACAGGAAAAAGAATAGATGACAGAGGAATTCTCGACATCAGACCACTCTACTGCGAAACAGACAATCTCCCTAGAGTACATGGAAGTGGACTTTTCTGGAGAGGAGATACTCAAGTGCTCTCTACTGTAACTCTTGGAGGACCTACGGACTATCTCGTTCTCGATGACATGGAACATAATGATGTTCAGCAAAGATACTTCCATCACTATAACTTTCCTCCATTCTCTACTGGAGAAGCTAAAGCTATGAGAGGAACAGGAAGAAGAGAAATTGGTCATGGAAGACTCGCAGAAAAAGCTCTTGAATTTATGATTCCAAGCAAAGAAAGCTTCCCATACTCTATTAGAGTAGTAAGTGAATGTCTTGGATCTGGAGGATCTACAAGTATGGGATCGGTTTGTGGATCTACTCTTGCGCTTATGGATGCTTGAGTTCCTATCAAGAAACCTGTTGCAGGAATCGCTATGGGACTTATGACCGAACACCTAGAAGACGGAACAATCACTAAATATCAGATTTTGAATGATTTGATGGGAACTGAAGACTTTACTGGAGATATGGACTTCAAAGTAGCTGGTACCAAAGAAGGAATCAACGCAATTCAGCTTGATACCAAGCTCAAAGGACTTCCACTCACTATCGTACATGAAACTATTGATAGAGCCAGTGCTGGATACAAGGAGATTATGGACTTTATGCTCCAAACCATCGCTGAACCAAGAGCCCAAGTTAAAGAATATGCTCCAAAAATCCATGTCTTCTCTATCAAACCTGAAAAAATCAAAGAAGTAATCGGAAAGGGTGGAGAAATGATCGATAAAATCATCGAACAATGCGATAATATTAAAATTGACTTTGAAGATGATGGAACCTGCTTTTTGACACATAGCAATCAAGCTATTATTGAAAAAGCAAAAAATCTGATTTTAGAGATCGCTACTGATCTTGAAGTCGGACAAAGTTTTGAGGCAAAGGTTGTAAGAATTGCTGACTTTGGACTCTTTGTACAACTTCCAAAAGGGAAACAAGGACTTTGCCATGTTTCCAATCTCGGACAAAAATATCCAGATGGATTAGACAAGCACTTCAAACTTGGAGACAATATCAATGTAACTATCTCAAATATTGGGCAAGACTGAAAAATCGCAGTAAAAAGAAAACTTGCCTAAGCAACGATATAGTAAAAAGCCTGAAGAAAAAACACTTCAGGTTTTTTCTTATTCAAAAAAACTGATCTTAATCCAAGATCAGAATTCTTTTAACTTAATTCTTGAAGATTTTTTCGAAGTTTTTCTTGTTCTTTACTGAGCTTTTTAGGAATATGCACTTGTAATTCTACAATCATATCACCCCTATGAGAGAAAAGTCCCTTTTCCCCAAATCACCTATTTGCAACTCTTACTTTTTGTCCAATCTGTGTCCCTTTAGGAATCTTAACTGTTGTCTTTCCTTCTGGATGAGGCACCTGCACCTCTCCTCACAAAACTAGGTCAAAAAGACTGACTTCTGCCTTAGTATGAAGATTATTCCCAGATCTACTATACTTCTCAGAAGGAGCAACATTGATCTTTACATATAAATCACCTGTAGGAAGTCCAGCTGCATCATTTCCTCTCGCGGCATATTTTAAATAAGCTCAATCCTTAATCCCAGCAGGAATATCTAACTCAATGATCTCCTTATGAGGCATTACTCCACCATTTTCAAGCTCTTTCCCATTTTTCTTAAAGATTGTTCCTGTTCAATGACATTTTGGACAGGCAGCTTGAGTTTGGATGACTCCCATAAACGACTGTACCTGCTGCATTACTCTTCCTGTCCCATTACAATGTCCACAAGTCTCCTGAGTAGCTCATTCAATGACAATATCTCTTGTATAAGCCATCTTCTTTTTTACCCCCAAAAAGGCTTCTTCAAAACTGATTTCAATCTGCTTTTCTAGATCATCACCTCTTGTTTTTCTTCTGGATCTTCCTCAGCCAAATCCTCCTCCAAACATTCCACCGAGCAAATCTCCAATATCACCAAAATCAAATTGAGCCCCTCCTCAACCAAATCCTCCAAAATCGAAACCTCCTTGTCAAAATCCTCCAGCTCAGAATCCACCTTTTCTATAAGCATCATACTGCTGTCTTTTATTCTGATCTGAGAGTACCTGATATGCCTCATTAATTTCCTGAAATTTCTCCTTACTTCCTCAACGGTCTGGATGATGCTTTACCGCAGCTTTTCTAAAAACCTTTTTTATCTCATCAGCACTAGCATCTTCTCCTACACCTAAAATTTCATAATAATTCTTCTGTGGGTCAAAATCCATTTTTATATCTTGAATATATAAATATAGCACCTAAATATGAATAGTGATAATACACAATTAACCAAAAAAAACAAGCAAAAAAATCAGATTTTTTACCCTTTGTATTTTTTCTTTTCATGAAGACAAAAACTGCAATATTTACGAAGTAAATAACGCAAAGCGATATTATTTGCAATTTCCGCACAAAAACACTATAATTAACGTAAATTTATATCAACAGCATTGCAATGAAATCAAGTAATCTTCTACGACGTGCAATTGCGCTATCATGAGCAATAACCGTAGGAAACAATCCTCAACTCTCTGGGAATCCCACAAAACAACAACTTAGTAAACTTTTTTCACAAGATAGTACCATAAACAAAGGGAAAGCTCAAAATCCTGAGTTTATTGTTGTTTCATCCTCTGATCTAAAAGGGAGCCCCTTTGACCCATCACATCCGATGATTAGCCTCAATGCGACCAACCTTTTGTGAGCAAGCCAATCTGAAAAAATCCTTTCAGAATTCAATGCTCACGATCAAAAACTCACCTTCGAAGAAAAACTAGGGAAGGGAATAAAGGTTCCCATTATTTACCCAGGATTGAAAACGTACTTTCCACAAACATTACTTGAAGTACAGCAAGATCCTCAATTTAGTAACTATAGTTTTTCAAATCCCAATACCCTTATCCTACTAAAAACAAAATCTGGAAGACACGCATTAGCTTACTATCAAAATGGAACATTAGCGATGACTAGCTTTGTTTCCATCGGAACACTACGTCATAAAACAATCTCTGGTCAATATACAATCACTCCAGATCAAATTCGCCGTAGATCAAGAAAATACAAAAACGCTCCAATGCCCTACTCTCTACATGTTAGTGGAGGATATTTCATTCATCAAGGTACCAGCACTGGTTACCCACTCTCACATGGATGCATCAGAGTGCCTTGACTCTACCAACAATGGCTCTATAAACAAATAAAACAAGAGGGGAACACACAAATCATAATCCATAATCCTTATCAAGCTACAACATTTAAAAAAGGAGAATAAAGCTTCATAATTTAAAATTAAAAAAAACTGACATTTTTCGTCAGTTTTTTCTTAGAAACTAGTATTCAACTTGAACCCCAGGACTCATTGTAGTTGCAACTACAACTTTTTTAACAAGCTTACCTTTTACACCAGTTGGCTTGTTTTCTTCGATAGCTTTCATCAAAGATTCAATATTCTCGATAAGCTTAGTATTGTCAAAAGACAATTTTCCTACCAAAGCGTGAACATTTCCTGTTTTATCAAGTCTAAACTCGATTTTACCTTTCTTTGTCTCTTCTACAGCTTGAGCAACATTAAGAGTTACAGTTCCAGCCTTTGGAGATGGCATCAATCCTTTAGGACCGAGCTGCTTAGCAACAGGAGCCAATTCTCTAATAAGTTCAGGAGTAGTAATCAATACATCAAAATCAGTCTTTCCAGCCTTGATATCAGCAAGCAAATTTTCATATCCAGCGATATCTGCACCAGCTTTTCTTGCTTCATCAGCCTTGTCTTCAGTAATGAAAACAGCAACTTTCTTAGTCTTTCCTGTTCCATGAGGAAGGATTGTAGTAGCTCTAAGCATTTGATCATTATACTTTGGATTAGCGTTAGTTTTTACTGCCAATTCAATACCAGCATCAAACTTAGCATAGTTTACCTTTCTCAAAAGCTCAATTGCTTCAGCCAAAGGGTAAAATTTAGTCTTTTCTACGAGTTTTTTTACTTCTACGTACTTCTTTCCGTGTTTCATAATAATATAAGATAATAAGAATAAAAGTGGTTCGAGCGATCAGATTTCTAAAGCTTTTTACAAAAGTTTAAAACCTGACCTCCCACGATTGATATTATAAAGCAACATCAACTCCCATATTTCTTGCTGTACCAGCAATGATTTTGAATGCAGCTTCTTTATCATTTGCATTCAAATCGTCTTTCTTAAGTTCGTAAATTGCTTCAAGATCTTCTCTAGTCAACTTACCGATCTTTTTCTTGTTTGGTTCTCCAGAACCAAGGTTTTGATTGATTCTCCATTTGATAAGTCCTGAAGTAATAGGAGTTCCAATATCCATCTTGAAAGTTCTATCAACATAAACAGTCAACTTTACCTTCACCTTTACTTCAATCCCACCAAACTGCTTCATCAAATCTGCAGTCTTTTCATTAAATTCTTTTGTAAACTGTCCAATATTTACTCCATTCGCACCAAGCATAGGTCCAAGTGGAGGAGTTGGAGTTGCCTTTCCAGCAGGTACTTCAATATTGAGAATTCTTTGTACTTTTGCCATTCTAATCCAAAATTTTAACTAAATAAAGATTTCAAATACGGTTTTGATTGATGGTAAATTTTATAAGGAATCTGAAGCATTCGCAACTCATCCCCAATCTTAACCATCATTATAACCATCTTGTCCTTGTATTCTGGGAGATTAATATAGTCTACCCTATCTCCAAAGAGCTCATTTTTGATCAAATCAGCCTCGCTCCTGATGGAATAAACATTCCCTCCAAGTTGCTGAACTGTTTTTTTCAAAGTTGCTGGTTCTTGTGCAAAATATGCAAAATACCTCTCTTTGTTATCGCTCAGAATATAATCTGGACTCAAACCTAGTACTTCCGCACTATCCAACACTCAAAAATACAATTGAGTTCCTGAAAGTTGCTTGATACCATCGGTTTGTATTGTAGAGACTCCCCCAGTTGAAGCGGTCTGAGACAGTATCCCACTACTTGACTGTGCATCAAATCAAGTAGCAATATTTGAGTTACTCACTCAACTTAAATCATCTAATAGTCAGAAATCTTCTCCTGACAAAGCAGAGTCAAAAATCTGACCAGAAACCAAGCTATCCACCTGATCTCAAGAACTTGTTATTGCTGATCATAAACTTAAGAGCTCTTTCCCCCTTACTTGATAAAGTAAAAGATAAACTACAACACATGCCACAAACAAAATCAGCAAGCATAATGAAACAAGTTTTTTTTCTCTTTCCATAGACAAACATTAACAAAGATAAAACTAATTTACCAGTTCAATCTTGTCCATAGCAATAGTTACAGGAGTCAGTCTTCCAAGCACTTCAACATTTACAACTGCAATAGACTCCTCAGGATTCAAATCCTTAATCTTTCCAGTAAGATTCTTAAATTCACCGTCTTTAATTCTTACCAACTCATCAACCTGGAAAGGAACAACCAACTCAGCTCTTTCCTGTGCTTGAGCGATTTGGCTCATCATTTGCTGATACTCCGCATCTGTCAAAGGAATCGGCTTTGTCTCTGCCCCAACGATAAGTCTTACTCCTGGAGTATTTCTTACCACATACCAGATCTTATCGTTCATCTTAGATTTAAAGAATACATAACCAGGATAGAGTTTCTTTTGTCTAACTACCTTTTCTCCTTTTTTCATACTTGCTTCGCTAACCATTGGAGAAAGAAAATCAACAACATCCTCATTCAACCCTTGTTTATTTACTCTTTCTTGAAGATTCTCAATCACCAAAGACTCCTGCCCTGCTGTAACACTCAACACGTATCGTCTAAACTGATTATCCTCAATTTGCTTTTTTATTTCATTGGTATTTATATCTCTTTGCATTATTTAATTCAAATGAATGAATAAAAGCTCTCAATCATTATTTCTTGCTCTTTATAGAGGCTAAATAAAAGATCAAAACCTGAATCTAAATTCAGTTTTTCTCATTTATTTTAGTTTTATTGAGCCGCTCCTGTAGCTACTTCCTCAGCAGCTCCTGAAAGCAATTGTACAGTAGCTCCTGAAAGCATGTTTTCCACATCAGATTCTGTCAAAACATCTTCTGCCCCAGTTTCTACAGCATGTCCTGTACTTGCAACAATTTCAGTTCCAGACATTTTAGTATAAAAAGCTCTGTATCCATCTGAGAAAATTGTATCAGCAATCACGAAGTAAATTCCTGCTACAATAACCGCTGCGAAAATCCCAATAGTCAAAAGAGCAACTTCCTTTGCTGTAGGGAACTTAAGCTTTTTAACTGTATCAAGACTATCATAGATAAAATCTAACATTTCATACCTTTTAACATCTAAAAAACATCAAAACAATACTAGTGATTTCCTTACAAAATGCAAGTAGAAAAACAAAAGAAAAAAAGAAGTCTGACTTTTTTCAAAGTTTTTCTTCTTTTCTCAAAATCAGAAATTTCATCTAATTAGGTTGGAAGCGATATCACTCCTAATCTCCTCAATAAACCTGCTGAGCATAAGATACTGACGACTGTTTGGAAACACCACTTAACGACTTAGTTCTCAAACCACTTTTCTCCATTCTCTTTTCCATTTCAATAATTGATTTATTGAGAAAGTCTTCTTGATTATAAAATTTTCTCATCTTATTTCTTTCTGCATTTTGCTGTTTTTTACTCAAAGGCAGATTTGTATTATTTTCTTCTTCATCCTCTGAGTCCTCTTCATCTGGAGAAATAATCTCACCTCCATTATATTTATTGTACTCCGGCCAAGGAATCAATAGTTTTGCTTTTGCATCAGTATCTTTCAAAACTTTCTCTCAAAAAACTTCTTTGAGTACATTATCGTCCATTTCTCAGAGATTATCTTGAAAATACTGAACAAACACTTCTACAAATTTTTGAAGTTCTATAGGAGGAGCAAAATTCCTCATCGTCAAAAGTTTTGATCTCAAAAAATAATCCAAAATCAAGCCAGAATCACCATTTTGATAGATTCCTAAATTCAAGGAAACCCCCTCTTTTTGTAATGTTATCTTTTCATCCTGTTTTTGTTTTATATAGCGTGCAGTTTTTATTATAGAGACTAATCCTGGATAGTCTGCTTCCGTCATTCTTGTACTAAAAATCTTCAAAAAGAGATTCATAATATCCGCAGGATTTCCCCTACCTTCATTAGCATTTTTCTGCCTTTCGAGAGTAGCTTTGAGATCATTAGTCACCTCTTTTCGAAAAAGTGCCTTATCATTTCTAACATCAGCATCTTCTCAGTCAAAACCATTTTGGTTATAACCCATATTAAGCTGAAAAACCTCTACCCCCTTTTGCAAGCCATTTAAACTCATAAGTACTGGATTTTTAGCCCAATTAGCATATACTTTATCTGATTGTCTTTTCCAAAGCTGGTCGTTTACCTTTTTTTCTATAGGATCAAATTTAGGTTTTTCCACCTCACCTTTTTCATTTTTTCCTCATTCACGAATAAAGAGAGAATCAAAGTACCCATTTACCTGAGCTTGATTCATATCTCGCCAATGCCACAAATGATCCATAAATCCAGCATAGTCAATTTTTCCAGAACGATGAGAAAAATCTGACTTTTTAAGTCCTTTTTCCTCAAGATATTGACTAAAAAATTGCTGTCATTCTGCTGGTGGAATCTTATCCATCAGATGCCAAGCATCGTCCCAGTGATCTCGTTTCTTAGTTCAAAAAGCAGTAGGAATCTGCAATGTTATTGCGAGCTGATCAAAAAACCTCCTCATAGACTTATTTCCTCCATACCTATTCATCATACCCGAAAGTACTACAAACGAAAACGCTCTTCTCACCTGATCCATTCTTTCCTTACTTTTACCAGTCAGGTCAACCATTCTCATCAAATTAGCTATTCCTTTTTCAAATCTTCCTGATTTGATCATCGCCTTAAAATCATTGAACGCCTTATCAAAATTTTGATGCCCGGTTTTAAGTTCAGCGTAGGTAGATTCTATCGTAGATTCCGGTTTTTTCTTCTTAATCTCTATCAATGCTGATGCAAATTTATTGGAATAAATCTTTCTAAGCGTTTTATCATTATTATTGACAGATCAAAAATCCAAACCAGCATCTGCTCCTTGAATATTATTAATAATATAATCAATTTCTGAAGTTTGTAATCTATCCTGAAGCTGATCCGCATCCACAGCTCCAGACTGAATTCTCGCGATGAGATCATTTTTCATCTCCATATATCTTTTGTGATGATCATCTCCGAGCAAACATTTTATCCACAGTGCCTTATTTTCTCCACCTTGTATATTACGATACAGTCATGCTCATTTATTGTGATTAGCAAGCATTGCGGCTGCCATAATAGGCCTCAAAGTCGGATTATTGACAACACTTTGTCCACTTTCCAAGATTTGCTGCAAAGTTTTTCCTCACAATATTCCTTGTGAAAGTCCCGTAAAATCATCCTTCCCTGTCCTAAAAAAAGTTGCAAAATCAACCATTCCTTCAAACTTTTTTAACCAATCTTCAATAACTGACCGAGTTTTTCCTTCCACCTTAGTGATTGCCTCATCCCTAAGCCTCTTAGCAGCACCTTTCACAACTGGCGTAGGAGCAATCTTTGCAATCTTATCATAAATTCCAAAATCATCTACCAACCAATTCAAACAGAGATCATCTTGCTCCTTATAACGAGCCTCAATCTTTGCATTAAGATCCTTCCAAACCGTCTTAAAACTTGAGGTCATCGCACGTATTGACATCCACTTCCAAATCTTCTGCTTTTTCCCAGGGATTTCCCCTTGAGATTTAAGTTCTGCCTCTACTTGATCTTTAGTCTTTGGTAATAAATGTTTATTTGCTACAAAAAGTAAGAAATCTGACAATTTCATCGTTTTTTTATAGCGTTTAGTTTCTCAATTCATATCTGGGACTTCACCACTTACTTCAACAGTATTTTTATCTATCATCTTTGTTTGATAGATAATCTTTGCTCTACTGAAACCACTTTTTTGATCAGAAATCCTATCATATACAGCAAAATGAGTTGCCTCTACTTGAGTAGGACTTCATTCTTCATCATATTGGTCAAACATAAGTTTCCCATCCTCGATTTTTACTCATCAAAGCTTATCTGCAGAAACGTCAGCATTAGCCAAAGAATCAACGATTCATTTAGGACTCTGCTGATCACGAGGGATCTTAATCAGATTTTTCTTTTCTTTCATCTTCTCAACAAAGAATGCCATATCAAGAGTATGCTCCACTCCCTCATCTTTTTGTCATAAAGCGATTTCCGTACCATACATCTTAAAGGAAATTTCTCCTGTTTCATTATCAATCCTTGAAATTTCCATTCTAACCTTTTCTTGGCTTCCATCTCCTCATCCAACATCATAAGGAGGAATCATACTATCCAGTACGGAATCCTCAAAATAAAGGTAATCTCATACCTGAGGTCCTGTTTCAGATTTTCCGCCTTTTATTCCATTCCAAAAATCATTAAGTTCCTTTACTCATTTTTCTATCAGATCTTCTGGAGATTCTTCTTTGTTACTCTTACCCTCTTCTTCATCCTGGAGTTGATCCTTGAGCTTTTCTAGCTCTACACGATTAACTGCTTGATCTGGTTCAGAAAAGAGATTACCAATTCCCTTATCTAACAACTCCTTTCTTTCGAAATTTTCAAATCACTTATCTTGATTGCTCATCGTCCAGAGATACAAAAGTTTCCCTATATCCCTTCCTCAAAGCTTGATAGACTTTTTGTCATCACTCATTTCAGTTTCAAAAAGAGCCTCAAGACTCGCACGATTTTCAACAGAAATCCCAGCTTGATCTATGTTTTTCAACTCAAATTCAAGAGGAAGATCCATCTGAGCAAACGCCTCTAAATTTTGGAGAGCGTGTGGAGTATTTCCTAGAATTTTTTTAGTTATTGGCAAATCAACTCCTCAAAGCTTGAGGGAGGTTTTACTCATATCAAAAAGCTCTCTAAAAAAAGTTTCAAAGCCAGATCCCCCCATCTGTTCAAAGACTTTTATCAGATTTTTATCTTTATATTTATCTATTGTAATATCTACTATCTCTTTCATTAAACAATCAAGCTCAGCAGAACTTAACTTTAAAAAATCACAGTTTGAAGTTACCAGCTTCTGCATAACTTGTGCCAGTTGGGCATTCTGCTCTGAAAGACTTTGCAAATAAAGAGAAAACTCAAGATTCTGAATTTGTTGATTGATTTGCTCCAAAGTTGCATCATCTTTTGCCGCTCCTGCCTGAGTTTGCAGAGTTTCAATCTCCTTCCATTTTTCAGGATATTTCTGTTGCAGTACTTGATAATCAAAAGGATATTTTTCAAAAAAAATCGCAAAAGTTGGTAATGCTCTGTCAAACACACCAATAGATCACTCCACCAAAGTATTTAAGTCCTGAACACGCCCCTGAAATCTACCAATAACAAGCTGGGAAAGAATACCGTCCCACAATACCTTATTTTCAGCACTCCATTGAGTATAAGGGTTTTGCAAACTAGACATATCAAGTCACTTTGCTTGTAGTCTTTGAGCAATAGTCGAAAAGGAAATTTTATAATCTTTGATTATTTTTTGAAACTCTTTTTTTTGATTCGCATTATTCAAATTTGACGCAAATCCATCAATAAGACTAATCAAAACCTCAGGACTACGAACACCTGAAATATGAGCCATAAAATCCGATTTTAGTGACTTGAGAACTGGACTTTGATCAATCAACTGCTTGAATTCTCTAGTGATCTCATCAACCAATACAGACTCAAATGCCGCCCACATTGGACTATTATTCGGCATTTGCATACCATTTTGGACAATAGTACTTAATTCATCAAGGTGAATTACTTCATTTTTTAGCTCCAAGAAGTCCAAATCCCTCATAACATGATTATTGGGATTTGCCATTTGAAAGAGAATTCCTTGACCTCCCCTCCAGTCAATTTCTCATTGCAAATTTTCAGTAAACTCAAAAGCAGACCTATCATTTTTCTGATTAAGGGCTTTTAACAAACTATTAATAGTTTGTTGTAATTGAGGACTATTTGTGAGACTCCTAAGCGTATTTTGAGAACTCTGCACCTGATTCCTTGAGTTTTTTGCCATCACGATCCGCTCTATATAAAACTTATCTCTATTATAGCTAAAAAAGTTCTAAAAGTCAGATTTTTAACCTCTTTTTATCAAAGAGACTCTTGCCATTTTAAGAAAAAATGATATAGAATCAATTCAATATCATATTTTTTCCTTTAAAAAACATAACGATAAAATCATGTGAAAAATAATAAAAAATCTGAATCTAGAGTCCTCACCTCACTACGATTCAGATTTTTACTTTTATGTTTAAAGTACTAGACACTAGTCTACACTTTTAAGAATAAATTCTCTAGTCTTATTAAGCAAAAGTTCAACCTTATCAGCATCTGCGAGTTCCTCTTTAGTCAAATTTAACTTTACACTAAACGGACGCAAAAAATTAGACTTCATAAGCCTTCTAATAAATGCAGGCAACTGAAGAATCCCATCTCAAGGAACCAAGTGCCCTTCTCACTTTCTAGACTTATCAGAAATATAAACCATAGCAAGATACTGGGCAAAGTCATCAAGCTTATTACTAAAATTTCCCTCTAACTCCTGACTATCCATATTTGCAACATCCAAAGCCAATGCACAATTATACTTTTTGATAATGTCCAACATATTACTAAAACGATATGCAGGGATCGGCAATGCAAAAATATTATTATCCTCTGGATTGATAATAGCAAAATTAAGAGCTGGATTCTGAGCCTGATACTCCCCAATATTGTTTGCTATAAACGCATACGATCTGAAATCAAAAAACTTCGGAGCATTGATCGTAATCAAATCACAATTAGTCGCCTCACATAAATCCAACACTTTATTCATCTCCTTACTATTCAAAGAAGCTGAAGTCTGAATCGAATAGATCGGTAACTGATGTTTTTTGACAAGTGATTTTACATAGTTTTCATTCCATGCATCAAACCCCTTTGAAACAGCCAAATCAATTCCATCATATCCGCATTTTTTTGCCATTTCAAAGATCATATCGAGCCCATAACCAACCATTGTATCGGTACTAAGCAATATTTTATTATTCATATTTTTTCCAAAAGACTAAAATATTTACAATGCTTTATTCAATTCTCCAAAAAGGAGAAAAGCTCAAAATAAGTATATCCAAAAAGCTGATTCCTGTCAACTTTTCACTATCAAGTCTGTTATGTGATAATTAACCAGTTTGCCAAAAGATATGCAGACCCTATCAAAACCAATCCCAAAAATGCATACATAATCGTACTTCTAAGCGTCTTAAATGTCGTCGCATCATCAGGCTTAGTGAGCATTTGGTAAGTCTGCCAAATAATCATTACTAAGAGAATCAAAGAGATCAATCCCAGTGCCCAATTCATAATTTGAAATACAATTGGAATACTCTTAGGATTAAGAATTTGCGAACCAATTTGTGTCAATGAGGTAGGAGCCCCTTTAAGTACTGCCTCTTGCTTTCCATATATCGCCTCAACAATCTGTTTCGCACCAGTAATAATCAGCATCCCGACTACAGACCAAGTAATCACCCCAGTAGCCTTAGTTTTTACCTTGTCATCCTGTGATGTAATATAGGTAAACACACGACTCATCATAATAATTACCAAAATACCCAATGAAAAGTAAATGGCAATCTTGAGAAATGGATATACCATCATCGAGTAGATATTAGTCAAAAGCGTAGCCATATCAATTGTAGTTGACTCTGTTGTTCATCATCCCCAGAGCCCTGAAAAAATAGTTGTACTCAAATAATTTGCACTAAAAAGCAAAACAATTCAGATCATACCATAGGTTATCGTCATCATTCCTTCTTTGACCTTTGCCGGATCTGAAAGAACCGTATAAAGACCAAACATAGCAACTAAAACAGCAACGACTACCAGCACAGGAAAAACAACATCAATAGTTTTCCCAATAGCCCAACTCACCCATCACGCTTTCATATTGATGTCCGTTGGAGCGGTATCCAAATGCTTTTGTATAGTCTCCGTAGATCTATCAATTGAAGAGGTAAAATTATTCGTTACCTGTTGTGAACCATTAGCACTTACATTCATAGCAAACGTTGGCGCAAAAGCAACCATTGCCATCAAAAAAGCTTTTACTAACGACTTTTTCATCATACTATATGATTAAAATAAAATACTTATAATTGTTCTTTTGTCATCAAAATCATCCCTCTCATAAGCCAATACACCACAACACACAATTTCCACAACACTCATCATAATACTCCCCATATCAAAAATAAAACAGCTATAGAAACGAAGAAAAACCAGACTCACAAGGGCATTTTCCCTTTTTGTATAAAAGATCTCTGCTGCTCTTGATATTTAGAATAAAGAGAACCTTCACCTTTTCACCAGCTCCATAACGCTGGCAGAAACAAGAATATTTCTTCTCCCCACCTGAACATCCACATATTAAGTCCAACTTTCCACTCTTGAGGAAGAATATCTCTCCCTCAAAATAGCATACCACACCTAAATAACAAGAGAAGCACACCTCACCGCCACAAATACCCTACAGGATCTAGAACACCAACAACCATCAAAATAAACCACCACAATTCTGCCTCTTTAACCCACCAATTTACTTTACCAGATGACAAAGCATCAAATCGTTTTTTTGTTGAGATTCCAGGGAGAAATGGAGACAAAATCTGACTTCTTTCCTCTTTTTTAATATCTTGTGCTACCACAACAAAAGATTTTCACTGAGAAATCATAACCATACCAACAAGCACTACCCACAAAAGCATCCCTAAAAAAGATCAAATCCACCAAGACAAAAAGGGAATACCAAATCGAGACTGAATTCATCACAAAAGAGCAATGATAAATGAAAAGAGAAGTACCCATTTCCCCAATTTGATATATCAGAGGACAAAGGTCTCATCTTGTGCGTCAAAAACTAAAGAGCGATTATCTAATTGCCACTGCACCAAAAACGAGAAAAACAGCAATCCTGCATACGCGGCCCATTTTACTTGCAAGGGATATTGCTGTTGATCTCTCATATCCAAGAAATAAAGAAATAAAAAACTGATTTTATGTCTTTAGCCAAAATCTTTAATTCGTATTCCTAACATCTGTAGTAATAAATTGCTTCTCATAAGGTGAAGCGAGAATTTGTACTCCAACATGCTGATTTCCAACAAACATCAATCACTCCCCGACTCCTACCGAAATCAACCTTTGCTGTTCAGCTTCTGAAAGTCATAAGAGCTGATTGAGCGATTTCATTGAAGTAACCGATTGCTTGAGCAGGAGCTGCATAGAAGAGTTTGAAACAATCGGCTTTCCATATGGACTACGAATAAAATCCTCAATATCCTGAGAAATAGTCGTAATTCCTAGTCAGTATTTTCTTGCTCTTTTTATCAGTCCAAAAAGGAAGTTTGCTGAAATATCATTTTGAAGCATAATCCAAGCTTCATCACATACCAATAGTCTCTGTTTCTTAACAGACCTTACCTTTGCCCAAATAAAACTAAGCACATTAAACATTGCTGGAGTCTTAAGGGCTTCTTCTACATCACGGATACTAAAGACAGTAATTGCATTATTGATATCCACATTGGTATAATTATTAAAGAGTTTTCCAAAAGTTCCTGTTACATATTTACTAAGCTTAAGTGCGATCTGCTCTCCTCAACGCATTCCATCAAGCACATTCATCAAATCTTCCATCAAAGGAGGCTGCTTACCGGTATAATCATCCATATCAAAAGTAAAACCCTTCAATGCATAAGTATTTTGTAGTGCTTTATCGAGCAAAGCTTCTTCTTCAGCACTCAACTTTCAAATCAAAATCTGAATCAATCAAACTAAGTTCATCACTTGAGAACGGAGCAAGTCTCCTTTTCCATATTCTACATCCTCAATCATCGGAGGCAAATCAAATGGATTGAGAAACTGTTGAGAAGAGGTTGCAATATTCACATAAGTTCCACCAACCTTTTCACATAATGCCTGATATTCGTTTTCCGGATCAATAACGATCACATCGACTCCATTGAGCAAATATCTAAGAATCTCAAGCTTAACTGTAAAGGACTTTCCGGCTCCAGATGTCGCCAAGATTACACTATTCATATTTGGGAGCCTAGAATTGAAACGATCAAAAATCACAAGCCCACCTGTATGAGAGTTTACCCCATACAAAATCCCCGTATCTGTGATCAAATCACTTGAAATAAAAGGAAAACTCGCTGCCAATGAACTAGTCACAGCACTTCTCACAATTCCAAGATTATCCAAACAAATCGGCAAATTTGAAGTAAATCCCTCATCCATTCTATGAATTGCTGATTTTACTCCTATTCCATATCCAGAAATTTTTTGCTCAAATTTTTTCCCCGTTTCTCTTAACTTCTCTTCATCTGTAGCATAAATTGTAGTATAATTTCAGAGTTCAAAATATCTCTCTTCCTTTGTTGTAAGCTTTTCTCTAATCATCTCTACATCACGATATTGTTGTTCTAGCTCTTTATCTGTAGTAATCCCCTTTTGCATAGCCTCTGAAAGCTCAGCCTTAATCTGAGTAGATCTATGCTTAAGCATTACTTGCATATCACTATCATCTTCAGGATAGAGATAAAAACTCATATCTCGCTTTGCATGAAGTCCCATAATATCCCTAGTCCAGAGCATATCAATATAACTAGGATAAGACTGGGTATAATAAGCCTTTCCCAACAATCCTGAAACATTAAAATGAGGAACATTAAATTCCCAGTATGAAGGAGCAATATGTGATTTATAGTCCGAGAGCAAAGAGGTATAATGAGTATCTACCTCCTTAATATATTGTCTAAGCTGAGAAGTCAACATCTTATCACTATATTCAGTATCGGGCAAATTCAAAAGATCCTTAACCTGTTGCGCAAACTGAGGATTAGTTTTAGAATCTAATGGGCTTTCCTGCGTTTGTAATGGAATATCTGTTTTTTTATCTTTGTTTTCAGCTGGTGGTAAAAGCCCAAGAGTTGCTAAAATTTTATCCATAAAAGAAATGTTTTTTGTAGGGGTAGCCACCTCCTGCTTATCCAAAGAAGGAATATTTAGAGCTTGATTCTGATTTTCAAGAAAAACATAACCTCAATCTGAGATCTGTGTAGTGTAATTGGTATCATACACAATATTTTGAAGCCTATCAAGCATGAGTTCCACAAAATATAAATCAGTTCAATTGTAATCAAAAAACTAAAAAAAGTCAAAAAAATCTGACTTTTTTCCTCTTTTTCCTTGTTTTACATTCCTCTTTTTTTTAGGAGAAAATACTTGACATTCTTTTGCGCATTCTTATACTATCAAAAAGTAAAAGGTGCAAAAAAGTGAGATATTCCAATTTAGATCATGACTTTCTAACTGCAATGAATTTCAATACCAAAATGGATGACAAAAAAATTAAAGTAGACTTAGAATCTACTCAACTCAAAGAAGTCCTCCTCTACTGCAAGCCAAAGGAAAGACTCATTTTGATGAGAAAATTTGGACTAGATGGAAGCAAAGAAACTCCCCTCCAAAAAATTGGAAAAGAATACGCCCTTACCAGAGAAAGAGTAAGACAAATCGAAACTCAAGCATTGATGAGATTTAGAAGACTTATCGTAGGTAATGAGGTATATATGAACGTGCTTGAAGAAAGCAAAAACATTCTTGAATCACACGGAGGAATCCTAGGAGAAGATGTTTTGATCTCAAAAATCATCAATAAAAATCTTTTCAAGTTTTCAAAACAAGAGCTCAAATTAATCCTCGTATCTGATTTTGATATCACCTACCTCAAGAGAAATAAAGAAATCAATAGAGCTTTCTATATCGAACCTCTTTACGAAGATCTTTTGACCAAGCTTGTACTCTTTACACTTCAGCACTTCAAGGAGAGAAATCAGTCTCAAGACCTTTATGAATTCATCTCTGAGCTCAAAGAATACTTTGCTGAAGATACTAAGGAAATTCCATCTCTCAAAAATGATCTTTTCTATGTTAACTTCTTCAACATCGTAAAAAATATTACCATACTAGACGGAAAAATCTGACTTTCTGATTTTGATGACATCAATCCAAAAACAGTAAAGCTCAAGATGCTCTATACTATCAGAAGACTTAACAAGCCAATTCATTATCAAGAGCTCCCTGCAAAAATCCTTGAACGATTTCCGGGAGAACTTACAAAAATCAATACTGTTCACAATGAACTTGTAAAAAATAATGACCTATTTATCAATCTAGGACTAGGAACCTACGGTCTTAAAGAACGAGGATTCCAAGGGGGAAGTGTAAGAGATATCCTAATTAGAATCTTCAAAAAAAACAACCATCCAATGACTGCAAAAGAACTTACCAAGGAAGTTCTCAGAGAAAAAATGGTGAGTCCAAATACTGTCGTTCTCAATCTTCAAAAATTCAAAGAAGATTTTCAAAGAGTGGATAAAGGAACCTACGCTTATATCGGAGAATAAGTATAACCAAAATAAAAAGCTGATTTTCAAAATTGAAAATCAGTTTTTTCTTATTTTCTATCATACATAAATTATAAAAAGAAAAACCTGAGGAAATACCCCAGGCTCTAAAGTTAAACATAGTTGATGCAAAGCCTCTGAATTACAAAAGCTCTGCTGCAAGCGTTGCAATTTTGCTTCGCTCACCTTTGGTCAAGTGGATATGGAAGAACTCTCCCCTTCCCTTGAATGCATCGATCAGATGAGCAAGACCATTACTCCGTTCTCCCAAATAGGGATTGTCAATCTGTGAAATATCACCGATGACAATGACTTTTGATCCCTCACCCAAACGAGTCAGGATCGTTTTCATTTCTTGAGGAGTAGTATTTTGTGCCTCATCAATGATGATCAAGCTCTTAGGCAAACTTCGTCCTCGAAGGAAGTTGAGAGCAAAACATTCAAGCTTATGCTTTTTCATCCATTCCTTCAAAACACACTGACTAGCAGATTCATTCCCCTCTGTTGTCTCAGCATGTTTACCTTTTTTCTCTGGCTTCTCTGACTTGAGAGACCTCAAGAATTCCAAATTATCATAGATCGGACCGAAATAGGGATCAATCTTTTCCTCGACCGTACCTGGCAAAAAGCCCATCGTCTTGTCCGAGAGTTCGACCATAGGACGTGCAAGTTTTGCATTCTCATACCGACCAGGATTAATCATCTTGAGGACTGCTGCTAAAGCAAGAAGAGTTTTCCCTGTTCCTGCTGCTCCAGTCAGAGCTACGATAGGAATCCTAGGATCAAGCAATGCATGTAGCGCAAATTGCTGTTCTACATTTCTTGCATTGATACCAAAGACCTCATCATTTTCTCGGATTTCCTCAAGACCATTTGCCGTCTTGAGGCAAAGAATCTCGTTCATATCATCCGAGTTTTGCGGTTGATAAAGCAAATGAACAGGTGTATTGAGTGGGAGTTCTTCAAGAGAGGGGTTATTAGAGAGGAATGTCTCAAAAAAACCTTCCTTATTCTGATGAAAACTTGCCACTTCCTCTTGAGAAATCCCCACTTCCTCTATCTCTCCATAGATCTTTTCAGTATCTACCTGCGCATTCTTGTAAGGTTCTGACTTAATTCCCAATGTCTTAGCCTTAATTCTCAAAGAGAGATCATCCGTCACAAGCACAAAACTATTATTTTTGTTCTCGGACTCCTTGCTCAATGAAAGAACTAAATCAAGAAGTTGGTGATCAACTGTATCCTGAGGATATTTCTCTAGCCGGTCCTGTTGAGGGAGTGCAGAGAGAAACTTTAAATGTCCTCCTCCTGGGAGCGGGAAACCTTCTGAAGGGAGGGTTGGAAAGTTCTCTTCGAACTTCTTAAGCTCTCTGAGGAAAGCACGAGCCTGGTGATTGCGTTCTGCTTGTCCTTTCTTAAAGGATTCAACCTCTTGCAGCACAGGAGGAGGAATAATCACATTGTGTTCTGCAAAAACATCGATCACATGAGGATCGGACAACACCACATTGGTGTCAAGAACATAGTTCTTAGTAGTCTTAGTAGCCATATCTTTAATTATTAAATGGTTTTATTTATAACTCTTATATACCTTTTTGAAATCAAAAATCAATACTATTTTACATTTTAAGAAAGTGTCAAGATAGGAGTTAAACTTTTATAGTTGAAAAAAACTATGAAATAACTACACTATCAACAGATAAAGTCAGACTTTAAGCTTCTTATAAAAGCATATAACAACAAAAGCAAATATTTTATCCTTTCTTCTTTTTCAATGCAACTCACTATTTCAGGATATCTCAAAGAAATATCTACCTGAAACCTCAAACCTCAAGAGGTGTTTTCCCATTATCTCAAGAAAGCTCAATCACTAAATCCAGAGCTCAATGCAGTAGTACGTTTTTTCGATCAGAAGGTACCAGCAGATATTGCTCAGCTTCCTCTAGCATGACTACCACTTATGGTCAAAGACAACATCCTCATCAAAGGAGAAATCTCTAGCTGTGGATCTCATATGCTTGAAAATTTCACAGCCCCTTATACTGCAACTTGTATAGAAAATCTCCTCAATGCCTGAGCTCTCCCTCTATGAGCAGCCAACATGGATGAGTTTGCTATGGGAGGTTCGAACGAAACATCCGCGTTCTGACCTGTAAAAAACCCAAACGGCACCAACCGCATCCCATGAGGAAGTAGTTGAGGATCTGCCGTTGCAGTAGCTGCAGATATGGCAATTGCCGCTCTTGGAACAGACACCTGAGGAAGCGTGCGCCAGCCTGCTGCAATGTGTGGAATTGTTGGTTTTAAACCCACTTATTGAGCAGTATCTCGTTATGGAGTAGTTGCGATGGCCTCCTCTCTTGATCAAGTGGGAATCTTTAGTAAGACCGCAGAAGATGCTCAGATTTTGTTCTCTTTTCTTGCATCTCATGATCCCAAAGACTCAACAAGTGCACCCAAAGCAGATGAAATCAAAAAGATCCAGAAAACTGACTCAAAAATCTATAAGTTCTTCATTCCTCAGGAAGCCCTAGATGAAGGACTTGATCCACAGATCAAAACATTATTTCTCCAAAAACTTGATCAACTCCGCGCACTAGGACACACAGTAGAGATCAAGTCCCTCCCTATGCTGAAAGCATCATTAGCAATCTACTATACGCTTATGCCATCTGAGGTAAGTACTAATCTATCTCGCTTTGATGGTATTAGATTCTGACAACAAGGAAATACCCATGACTATCCAAGTCTTGATCAGTATTATTCAACTATGAGAGCAAAGGGGTTTGGAGAAGAAGCAAAGAGAAGAATCCTTTTAGGAACCTATATCCTTAGCTCTGCAAACTACGAAAGCTACTACCTCAAAGCTTTACAAGCTCAAAAACAGCTAAAATCTGACTTTGAAGATCTATTCAACAATTACGATGCTGTGCTTACCCCAACCTCTCCTGAGGTTGCTCGAAAAATTTGAGAAAAATCAGACGATCCTCTAAAGTCTTACCTTGCAGATCTCTATACTGTCCCTGCAAATCTTGCTGGATTGCCTGCCATTTCAGTTCCTATGTGAACCATCTCTCATCAAGAAGAAGAGCTTCCAACAGGTCTTCAAATTATCTGACCTATGCGATCAGACCAAACAGTACTCAATATGGCACAGCTCATTGAAAAACTATCATAACAAAAAAGAACACTGATTTTCGTCAGTGTTTTTCCTTTTTTCAACTATTTTCTACCAAAATCTGCTGGGTTCTCTCATCGCTCACTTGTCTTTCGCTTTAATAATTTTCTTTCTCCTGGATGATTTTCGAGCCACGCCTCTGCTCTCTTAATCAAAATAAATAGTTCTTTATTTTGGTCATTAGGAATAAAATTCGTCTTACACTTTCATTGTAAAACCCACCTCATTGCAATCTTGGAATCTGAGTAGACTACAAAATCAGACTTTTTTTCCCTTTCTAAATATGAAAGTGCGTGTACTATCGCCAAAAATTCTCCAATATTATTAGTTCATACCTTAGATTTATAGGAAAAAACAACTTTTTGTTCCTCTAAATCAATCCCTTGATATTCCATTTCTCCACTCGCTGAAGAACACGCCGCATCCACAGCAATACTCTTTTTGACAAAGGGAATATCTCTCTCAAACCACTTTTTCTCAGGTTGATAAAAATCCTCTCGTCCTCTTTGCAAAGCTTCATCAGCATCTGAAGCCGACTTAAACGATTTGTATTTCGCACCAGCAAAACCAGAAACCAAAGGTTGGACCTGGGATCGATCTGTAAAAATTCCCGTTTTCTTCCCCACTCGAACGACATATCGCTTTTGCTCTGCCATTTTGTCAAACTAAATAAAAAAGATCAAAACCTAACTTACTATAAAGGTTTGATCTCTTTTTACAAGGAAAAAGATTTTGAGTTTTTGCTATTCAATACTGATCTTGGAGTTTTGAACTGCTGGATTGGGACGTACAACAACAGTTCGTTTTTTTAAATTCCCCACAAAGATACAATCTTGCTCCAAACCTAATAACTGACAAGCAGTAGGTTCAAAATCATTTCTTATCAATCATTGAGGATGAGGATCAAGCGTAAAATAAGACTGCTTAGTCTGTTCAAGAAAAAGATCATCAACATAATGCAAATAAAATCTTTGTCCAAAAATATTTTGATATTCTGCTATAGGTATCACATCTCATCCTGTAAAATTAAATCCTGAAAATCCAGTCAGCATATAGTTTTTACCATCATTTTCAAGAGAGAAAATCATTCTTTCATTTTTTGGATTTTCATCAATATCAACACAAAAGTCTTCGAAATTATAACTCTTTCATCTCTCCAAAATGATTGTTTTATCAAAATAAGGATCTTCCGCCGCTACTCCAATAAAAAAACACGAAACAACTCCAAAAATCAAGAGAAATAACAAAGAAAAAAATCAGACTAGTCGTTTATTCATTATAAGATATTAAAAAGATATAAAGAAGAGAAATACTCTACTCTATAAATAGTTCAATGGAGATAGACAGTTCCTTCAGAATAAACAAATCAAAAAGATTTAGATTAACAATAACATTTATATCTTTATTAAATATAGTTACAAGTCAAATTACTTTAGTAAATCTAAAATAAACATTCAAGACACAATTAATATATTTAGAATGAGCTCAACAAAAGATCTAAATACAGCCTATCTATACTTTAAAATTTAGGAAAGTTTTTTTTAAATTAAAAAAATATCAGCTTGAAACTGAATTTTTAATGGAGCGGGTGACGGGACTCGAACCCGCAACAGTCTGCTTGGAAGGCAGGAACTCTAGCCAATTGAGTTACACCCGCAAAATATTTGTACATATAACTTATAAGGATTTTGAAACAAATTTCAAGACTTTTTTAGATGTGGGCATAGCTGGACTTGAACCAGCGACCAAAAGATTATGAGTCTTCTGCTCTAACCAACTGAGCTATATGCCCAGATCAAATCTCAGCAATAGTCTATATAGATTGATTCAAAATAATGGTGGGTGATATAGGACTCGAACCTATGACCCCCTGCTTGTAAGGCAGATGCTCTAGCCAACTGAGCTAATCACCCATTAAATATCCACAAAGTGGGTAGAACTTCTAAAAGAAATTCAAATGGCGGTCTTACGGGGAATCGAACCCCGATTAGAAGATTGAAAGTCTCCTGTCCTAGCCGTTAGACGATAAGACCAAAAGTTAGAAGAAGTGGCGGGATGGAAGGGACTCGAACCCTCGACCTCCTGCGTGACAGGCAGGCGTTCTAGCCGGCTGAACTACCACCCCAGAAACCGATAATCTCATCTAACAAATGTAATGGAGCCAGCTATCGGAATCGAACCGATAACCTACCGCTTACAAGGCGGTTGCTCTGCCAATTGAGCTAAGCTGGCACAAAAGTCCACAGTGGGACTAGTTTTTAAGAGTATCAAATGCTTTAGAAACTCTAGCCTTTTTTCTAGCTGCGTTTCTCTTTTTAATCACTCCAACCTTAGCGGCCTTATCAATAGCCTTAAATACTTTACTCAAATCCTCAACAGTCAAAGCAACTTTAGCTTCAACACCTTTAAGAAATTTTTTCATAGCCATTTTCATTCTAAGTTTGAAATCATAATTTCTCTTTGCGAGAACCTGTGATCTATTCATAGCTTTGATAGCTGACTTCTTAATTGGCATTGAAAATACAAATTGGATATAAAGAGTATCAACTCTCCGAGAGTGGGACTCGAACCCACGACCCAGTGGTTAACAGCCACTTGCTCTACCGACTGAGCTATCTCGGATTTGCGACGGCCACTAATATAATGATTTGCGACCCTTTTTCAAGAGATTTTTCACTTTTTATACCACTTTTTTCAATCAATAGTTAAGAATCTGCTTTTTCCTTATTTAATGTATTGTTATACAACTACCAGGAACAGGACTTGAACCTGCACGCCGAAGGCACTTGGTTCTAAGCCAAGCATGTCTACCAGTTCCATCATCCTGGCATAACAACAGCATACTATTAAATTAAGATACTCGGGAGATAGGACTCGAACCTATAACCCTCAGATTCAGAGTCTGATGCTCTACCAATTAAGCTACTCCCGATTATAGGTATTTTTTGGTTGCGGAGGATGGAATTGAACCACCTATCTTCGGGTTATGAGCCCGACGAGATACCGTTTCTCTACTCCGCATTAACTCTCGAACTGGGGAACCAGGATTCGAACCTGGACAAACGGAGTCAAAGTCCGGTGTCCTACCATTAGACGATTCCCCAATATCACTCGAACGAGCGATACTATACAGTTTTTTATCTTTTTTTCAAGTGAAAATGAAGAAAAAACAAAAAAAGATAAAAATCTGATTTCACCTTCCTTTTCAAAAGACCAGAAAAAAGAATTTAAAAAAATTCCAGCATATTGAAAACCAATATACTGGAATTCTAGAATCAAACAATCTAACGAATGGTATACCATCTATTAGAAATAAGTACGTTAAGTTTCTCAACCTTAAGATAGTGCGTATCCGAAGAATTAAGAGCACTTTTGAGTATCCCCTCAGTCTCGCCAAAGGAATATCTCCAAGTAAAATCCTGAGCGGTATAGGATCGACCTCCCCTCCATATCAAAGCTTGGACAGACTGAAGACGAACTCCTGGATGAACCAGCTTAAGACCGAATTTCTTTTGATGAAGGATCTGATCATCATAAGAAAAACTTTGGATATAGACCTCTCTTTCTCTGATACAGGGATCTTCTGACTTCTGACAAGAAATCAGCGCACCTAAAATAAAAACAAACGCAAGTATTCTTTTCATATCATATTTATTTTTAACGACAATATATAAATAAATATTTTAACAAAAAAGTCAAGAAGAAAAAAACCTGAACTTAAAAGTCAGGTTTAATCTTTTTTATTTTTAATTAAAGCTTTAGTCTCCTTGATTCATCTGCTGATTGAGAAGCATTGTCTGATTTTCAAGCACCATTTTCCCAATAATATCGTCTATATTTCCCATCATAATATTTGGAAGATTAGACCAAGATTCATGAATTCTATGATCTGTCACCCTATCCTGAGGAAAATTGTAGGTTCTAATCTTTTCTGATCTATCTCCAGTTCCAATCTGATTCCCTCTAAGAGACTTTTCTTCCGCCTGTTTCTTCTCCAGCTCAATTTGATAAAGTCTTGACTTAAGTACGGCAAAAGCTTTTTCCTTATTTTGCATTTGTGATTTACTATCTCCAATATTTACAATCAAGCCACTAGGCAAATGGTGAAGCCTAACTCAAGTCTGGTTTTTATTCGCATTTTGTCCTCCTGATGAAGATGCCGCATAAGTATCCATAGTAACATCTTTTGGATCGATCTGAATATCCACATCCTCTGCCTCAGGCATAATAGCAACAGTAACCGTAGAAGTATGTACTCTACCATTAGATTCCGTATCAGGAATTCTCTGTACCCTATGTACTCCAGACTCAAACTTCATCAAAGAATATACACTATTACCAGCAATTTTTACCATTACAAATTTTACTCCCCCAATATCAGAAAGCTGCTCCTCAACAATTTCAGGTTTTCGACCTTTTCTCTGAGCATAACTAAGATACATTTTAAGCAATTCTGAGGCAAAAAGTCCGGCTTCATCACCTCCAGCAGCAGGCCTAATCTCCAAATAAATATTTTTATCATCATTCGGATCTTTTGGCAAAAGAGCAATTTTTAGATCGTAATCATATTTTTCAATATCCTCTTTCGCGGTATCAAGTTCTTCCTGCGCCATTTCCAACATATCTTCATCAGTTTCAGTAGCAAGCATTTCCTGAGCATTTGCCATCGTTTCAAGAGCTTTTTTATACCCAACTGCCAATTCATAAGTCCTTTCCAAAGATGAAAGCTCTTTATTTACTTTCTTAGCCTTCTCCATGTCCTCAAAAATTTCAGGTTTGAGAGACTCCTCCCTCAGCGACTCATATTTATTGATAATCGTTTGCAATTTTTCCAACATCTTCTCTCTCTAATCGTAATAAAACACCACAAAAAAGATCTAAAAATCTGACCTTCAAACCTCCTTTATCCAATCAACAGTCCAAATGGGATCAAAAACACATGATACAAAGTAGTGGCAACCAAATGAATATAGCTACTCAAAACATCCTTAAATGGTCAAAAAACAACCAAAACCAAGAAACCAAGGGCTATCCACTGCATGTTTTTTTCCAATCGATCTCATCGACGATGATTCATTACCTTTATTAGCCTATAACCATCCAACGGTGGCAATGGAATCATGTTAAAAGCAGCTAAAGCAAAATTAGCATAACTAAACATTTGCCAAAAGCTAACAACCATATCAAGATCAGGATTGACAGCCCCTCCGACAATCTTAACATATACCAAAAGCACAACTATCCCAACTACCCCCAAAACAATATTGCTTGCTGGACCTGCTAAGGCAACCAAAAGCTCATCTCTATACGGACGTTTGAAATAATTGGGATTGTATGGAGCAGGTCTCCCCCAACCAAACCCAATCAAAAACATCAAAACAAATCCAATAGGATCTATATGCTTCAAAGGATTAGGAGTAAGTCTACCTAGCATCTTACCCGTTGGATCCCCAAGAACATATGCTGCCGCAACATGTGCATATTCATGAATACTGATTGAAATAATATAAATTACCCCAATTAATACATAACTAATAATTTCCTCTGAAAGCATACAAAACCATTGAATATAAAACTATCCTGCAGGACTAATCAGACCATTGAAAGGATCAGAAGGATTCTCTGGATTAGGCTGCTGGTGTGGAAGAACCTCTGCCTCTTGCACCTGCTGATCTCCTGTTCAAGATTGTACAGAAACCTCCTTTTCTTCTCCCGATGATCTCAAAGATGACAATACCTTTTCTAATCCACTATCCAACTTAATAGCCCCCCAAAAATCTCTTAAATTTCCAAGTTTCGAAAAATCAATAATTACCGACTGCATCAAAACTGCATTTTTATACAAATAATTTCTTCGATTATACTCATGAAGTTCAGCTCATGTGGATACATTTCCAGTTCCAATAAGGTCTTCTTTGATACCAACAAAGTCATAAGGATATCCTAAAATCACAAATGGCATATCATTTCCAAAAAGCTGATTGATCTGAGACGTAAATTCAGATTTATTTGCTGCTTTTGTATATTGTTTAAAAAGCTGAGTTAGATTTGGATTTGTATATTTTGAAGGATTAATCAAAGGATCATCTGTAGTTAAAATCTTGAGAACATCCTTTTTAAGACCAATATTAATAGTATTGAGCAAGATATCATAATCCCCTCTCACAAGTTTACCTTCCAAATCTTCCGGAGTGCTTACCTGCTCAAACAAGAAATAATCAAGTACGCTATATTTTGTCAGAATATCTCTAATCTGATTGATTGCAAAATTAGATTCAAGATTATTATAATAGACAATTTTTACCTTATCATTAAGATCGCTATTAGTTCCAGTAGTTGCTCAAGCTTGCTGATTTGTTGCTCCCAAAAGATAGAGATCAATATATCCTATTGTATACGTCTTCCCCTTAATGGTTCCTTGAATCGTATATTTATTAAGCCCTTCCTTTAAATTTTTACCAAACTCTAAAGGATAAACGATCTTTTTATCAAACTTCTTATAATTTTTTGGAGTATAAACATTTTTATTTGCATCAGAAACCTTGATATTTTCAAATTGATTTGAGAATTTTATCTCAAGATTGAAAACATTGTTAGCAGGCTTTGCAAGGTGAAATACAAACTTTCTCTCTACACCGTTGATCGCAAGTGACTTGGGCAAAGCAGAAACCCCACTATCCCACAAATCCTGAGCCGCTGCTCCTTCTTCTGGCTGATTTAAACGATTAAGAAATTCCTTAATATTACTTCCATCAGAAACAAACTGAGCCAAAAGAGGATCTGTATATTTCTTAAGATAGTTTCGATACTCCCCTTTATACATATTTGCATTAATCAGCCCCCCAAAGGCCCTTCTAAACCTCACCTTCATCTTTGAAGATTTGGTATTAAAAAATAAGGTTAAAAGCTGACTTCTTACAACGTTTAATCTTTGATATCCAGGCAAAGAAGACTGATATGCATAAGTATCAACCAAATAATTATTATCCTCCACTACAGATTTAGACAACTTTTCAAATCCATCATAATTTTTGATCTGATAGTAAGCAAAATTGGTATCTTCACACTTTGTCAAATCAAAAACTAAACTCTGAGTATCACTTGTTTTTGGTGCGATTTTTCCACAGCCACTAGTAATAGGATTTGCCGCAAAAATGCTCTTATATTTATTGATGTCTGCATTTACAAGGACATGACTAGGCAAAAGATAATAAGTAAAGAAATAATCATTATCTGTCGTACTAGTTGGGAAAGTCACAAGCAAGTGGTCAGATTTTTGTTCTACTTTCACTTCTTTATAAACAGCAAGTGATTTGATATCCCAAATATTTTTCACCAAGATCTGATCATAGGTAAAAAACAAATCATCTAGACTAATAGACTTTCCATCACTTCGCCTTTTTTCAGAACCACCAAGCCTAACAGTATAGGTCTGATGATCACTTGTTGAAAGAGAACAAAAAGATCAGCTCAAACCCTGCGCATTGACTCTATTATAGTCCAAACAAGAATCAAACAAAAAAGACTGATAAAACATACTTTGTCAGTCATTTTTCAAATAAGGCAAATAAGAAACCTCATTAAAGATTGCCTCGACAAAGGTTCCTCACTTTTTTGTTGTAGTTTTGGAATTTTTCATCAAAAATTGATATCCAAGCACAACTGTGCTCAAAAACCATACTACCAAAATTACATAAAAGCAATACATCACAACTCTTTTAGGAGTTGCCAATCCATAAGAACGATATCGCATTATTTAATGTAAGGTAAAAGTACAATAGCTAATACAAACAAAATTCCAGAAACTACTGCAGTTCGTTGCAATTTTGACTCCATAGTCTTTTTACTACCATATTCATTTCCTCCTGTGTTTCCTCCACCAAATCCAAGTCCAAGACCACCTCCTTTTGGTGACTGAAGCAATACGCTCGCTACAAAAACAATTCCAGCAATAATCATAAGAATAATCAACAAAGTTTTCATTATTTTTTACTTAAAAATAAAGAGTATGTACTGAGTTTATAAATTTGCTTATAAAATGCAAGTAAAGAAAAACTTGAAGTTTACAACAATTTCCCTATATCATAGAGTGATGTTTATCTCCACAAAAATCAAATGGCAAAAAATCTCGTGATCGTAGAGTCTCCTGCAAAATCCCAAACCATCAAAAAATTTCTAGGTCCAGACTACGAAGTCAAGGCATCATACGGACACACAGTCGACCTACCAACAAAATGAATGGGAATCAATATTGAGAACTGATTTCTCCCTGAGTATGTTGTTTCCCCAGACAAAAAAAGAGTAATCTCAGAACTGAAATCACTTTCAAAATCTGCAGAAAAAACACGAATCGCAACCGATGAGGACCGTGAAGGAGAAGCTATCGGACGACATCTTGCCAATCAACTTGGGCTAGACATAGCGACTACTCCAAGAATTGTCTTTCATGAGATAACCAAAACAGCAATTACCAAAGCAATTGAAAATCCAAGAACCATTGACATGCATTTAGTAGATGCTCAACAAGCAAGAAGAGTTTTGGATAGACTTGTAGGTTTTGAACTCTCACCTGTACTTTGGAAAAAAATCAAAACCTGACTCTCAGCCGGAAGAGTTCAATCTGTCGCAGTAAAATTGATCGTCGAAAGAGAGAGAGAAATTCAGGATTTTGAATCTGCTAGTTTCTTCAAAGTTACAGGAAAATTCCTTACAGCTGAAAAGAAAAACCTTGAAGCCGAACTTTCAAAACAACTTAAATCCGAAGACGAAGCACTCAAACTTCTCGAACTTCTAAAATCCTCCACATACACCATTGGAGACATCGAAGTTAAACCAGGGAAAAAGAGTCCATCAGCGCCTTTTACGACATCAACCCTTCAGCAAGAAGCCAGTAGAAAGCTTGGGTTCTCTGTAGCAAGGACGATGCAAGTTGCACAAAAGCTCTATGAAGCATGACTCATCACCTACATGAGAACCGACGCCGTAAATCTCTCAGAATTTGCAATCAACGCAATCAAAGAGCAAATAACAAAAGAATATGGTCCTGAATATTCAAAAGTAACCCATTACGCAACCAAATCAAAGGGAGCACAAGAAGCTCATGAATGTATCAGACCAACCCATATGGAGAACCATATTGCAGGTTCAGATGCAAGCGAAAAAAAACTCTATCAACTTATTTGGAAGAGAACCATCGCCTCTCAAATGGCTCCCGCCATCACAGAAAAAACCAAGGCTGAAATTCTGATTTCAAACTCTTCAAAAGTAAAATTTATTGCAAGTGGGGAGGTTATCAAATTTGACGGATTTCTTAAAGTATATATGGAATCTAGCGATGAAGACGAGGAAGAAACAGCAGGAATGCTTCCAAAGATCCAAACAGGAGAAAATCTGACTCCTTCTTCAATCCTCATTTCTCAAAAATTCAAACAACATCCACCAAGATACACTGAAGCAAGCCTCGTTAAAAAACTTGAAGAACAAGGAATCGGAAGACCTTCAACCTATGCTCCGACGATCTCTACTATTCTCAAAAGAGGCTATGTCCTCCTAGAAGACAGGCCTGGAACCAAAAGGAAGTATCTAGAATTTACTCTCCAAGACGGACAAATCACTAGAGACGAGAGAGAACAGACCACATGAGCAGAAAAGAAAAAAATGTTTCCAAGTGATATCTGAATGGTTGTAACTGACTTTTTGGATCAGAATTTTGAAAACATTATGAATTACTGATTCACGGCAAGTGTAGAGCAAGAGTTCGATGAAATCGCTGCCGGAAACCTCAAACGAAATGAAATGATTGCCAAATTTTACAACCCATTTCACGAACAAATCGTCGAAACCACAGGGAAAGAAAGAGTAAACACAGAAAGACAAATCTGAATCCATCCTAGTTCTTGAAAACCTATTATTGCAAGAATTGGTCGTTTCGGTCCTATGATTCAGATTGGGAATCAGGAAGATGAAGATAAGAAATTTGCATCTATGCCTGCAGGAAAAAATATCGAAACAATTACCCTTGAAGAAGCACTCCAAGCCTTTGCTCTTCCAAGGACACTGGGAACCTACCAAGGAGAGGAGGTTTCTACTTCTACAGGACGTTTTTGACCTTATGTAAAATTCAAAAATCTCTATGTATCGATCAAAAAAGATTCAGGATTAGATCCTTTTTCTATCACACTTGAGGAAGCGATCCCACTTATCGAGCAAAAAATCCAACTCGAAGCCAACAAAAATATCAACGAATTTACCTATGAAAAAGAAAAAATCCAAATTCTGAATTGACCCTACGGTCCTTACCTCAAATTTAACAAGAAAAACTACAAAATCCCTAAAGGATGAAAAGATGCAACAGACCTTACTTTACAGGACTGCCTAGAAATCATAGGGATTACCTGAGAAACAAAAAAGAAAACAACAAAAACAGCTTCCAAAACCTGAAAAACAAAACCAACCTCTAAAACTACAAAAAAAACTACAAAATAAAAAAAAGCAGGATCTGAGATCAGAATTCCTGCTTTTTCCTTAAAGCGTATTCACTCTAAGACAAGCCGAGCATGAGAAAACTTTTGATCAGGATACATATCATGTACCCATGTACACAAAAACTCATCATACCCATAAACCTTATAGGTACCCTCAATCGTCTTAAGCCTCATATACCAAATTCCTGGACTTGAACAAAAAAGGTCATCATGAGTTCTCACCAGACAAAACTTAGGATTCCTCCGAAAAAGCTTTTTCAACCAAGGCAAAGACTGATATTCAGCGATCATCTTCCCATAGCGAAACTTTGCCCAACGAATTACTGCATCAGAAAGACCATCATAGTCTTGATCTTCCCCTAAAGGCAAAATCTCATCATGTTTTCTACGTTTCATAATTTATATTTTTTTATTTAACACGAGAAAAACCATATCAAAAACTTTTAAAAAGTCAATTAAAAAAAGACTGAATTCTGACTTCAATCTTTTTTTATCTTTATACTTTGATTTTTTTAAAATTATTCAGCAAGCATTTTCTTTTTCCAGTCTTCCAAAATACGATTAAGATACACGATATTATGCAATCCGATCAAGCTTCCTCATAATGTTTCTTGCTCTCTAAGCAAATGACACAAATACGCCTTACTAAAGTTTTTACAAGTATAGCAATCACAGTTTTCTGTTAGAGGACTATAGTCAGTCCTAAACGCTGAATTAGTGATCTTAATATTTCCCTGATCAGAGAAAGCAATACCATGCCTTCAGAGCCTCGTCGCTGCCACACAATCAAACATATCCACCCCTTGCTCTATCGCAAACCTCAAATCCTCAGGCGTTCATACCCCCATCAAATACCTTGGTTTGTCCTGAGGAAGTAGCGGAGCTGTATGTGCTACAACCTTTTCGATAAGTTCTCTACTCTCTCCTACACTCACCCCACCAATCGCAATTCCATCTCGAGCAAACTGACTCAAATACTCTGCCGACTGTGTCCTAAGGTCCAAATAACTTCCTCCCTGCACAATAGGGAAAAGTACTCCTCTCACTTGATCATACTTTGGCGCTAAATGGTCAAAGGCTCTTTTTGCCCAGCGATGTGTCATTGCAATATGCTTTTCAATAGTCTTTTTATCAGATCCAGCAGGCGAGCACACATCCAACACCATCATAATATCAGATCCTAACTCACATTGGGTATCTACAACATTTTCTGGAGTGAAAATATGTTTACTTCCATCATACGGAGATGAAAATTTAACTCCCTCTTCAGTCAGCTTTATTCCTACTTTATGAGTATGTTTTTTGTCATTAAACTTCTGATTTGCCAAACCAAGAGAAAAAACCTGAAATCATCCACTATCTGTCAATATGAGTCCGTCTTTTCGATTTTCAAAAGTATGCAAACCACCCGCCTCTTTAACAATCTTGCTCCCCGGACGCAAATAAAGATGAAACGTATTTGCTAGAATGAGATTGATCGGCTCGATATTTTCTCCAATATATTTTGGATCTTTGAGAATATCCAAGATCAAACCTTTGATCGTAGCCTTGGTCCCAACTGGCATAAAAATTGGAGTCCTAACCTTAACTCCATTAAGAGTTATTTCTCAGACTCTCGCATTCCCCTTTTGTTTAAGAATTTGAAAATTCAACTTTCCCATACTTCACAATAGAAAATAAAGATTTCAACTTTAGTATGCAAATTTGCCAAACAAAAGCAAAACTTTTTCACAAACAACAATCTTGATACCCATATTAAAAGAAAAAAAATCTGAATCATATCAGAATTCAGACCTTATTCTAGGGAAACAGCATTCTACTCTTCTGCCCTTGCTTTGACTACCTTCTTAATATCCGCCAAACGATAGCCCTTTCTCATCAATTTCTGAATAATCTCAAATCCATCAACACCTTTTTTCTTGTACTGATTAATTTCTTTTTGAATCCTATTTTCGATACCTTCCTGAATATCTTCTGCAAATTGATTAGACAACTCAGCAATAATCTTTGGATCAATTCCTTTTATTGTCAATTTTTGTTGGACAAGAAAAAGTGGTTTTCCTTTTCTCATAACTTCACTATTAAGATAACTTTCTGCAAACATCTTATCATTGAGAAAATTTTCAACTTTAAGCTTTTCTAAAGTCTTCATTACCATTTGAGAATCATAGCCATGCTGATACATCTTGATTCTAAGTTCTTTCTCTGTCTTTGGATACTTACTAAGCACATCCATCGCATATTCATAACAACTCTTCATCATCAAAATAACCTATAAATAAAAATATTATACAAGAATCTCCTCTAGCAAAGTACCAATCTTATCAAAATCCCCATCTCCAAGCAAAACGAGATCAAAAGCATCTTCATAAGCCTTAAGCACCTCAGGATCTTCCAAAGTCAAAATTCAGATTTTGAGGACAGTTTCGTGAGTTCATCCTTGAGCCATCTCAGCATCTCCAAGTCCATCTCCAATAAGAATAACATTGCTTCTCTCCTCTAGCTGAGCACGCAGCTGAGGGAATTTAGAAAAAACTCCTTCACTCTTATTGAGAGCATGAATAATTTCTCATTCAATTCCTTTTGCAAAGCCGTTTTCATCTCGACTAAAACGATTAATAACATAACTGATATTTGAAAAATCACAAGCATTATGCTGCATAAAAAGCGGAATTGCATCACCACATCCACTTGCAGAAAAAATCACCAACGGAATTCAGTTTTCCTCTAATTTTTTGAGGCAATCGACAACACCTCCTCTTAGCTGTAAATGCCCATTTTGTGCAATATCCTTGAGATCATCTAACCTAAGCTTGGAAGCAATCAAAAGTTCATCATGCTTTTTCCACCATTCCTGCATTTGAGACTTCCTATACGAAAAAGACAAACTAGTATCCCATTCTATAGCATGATAATGATCAAAAAGCTGATGAGCTTTAGCAGCATAATCCTGTGTAAGATGATTCCCATCCCTCAAAAGAGAAATAATACTGGGCGTTTTTTTACCATTAAAAGTCCCATAAGTAAGAGTTCTATCAAAATCAGAAATCACATAACAAGCATCCTTTCCTGCGGATTTAATCGCCTGTTTTTTCTCATTAAAGAGTTGTGGGTTTTTAATATGGACCTGCATAGACTACTAGGCTAAAGTAAAGTAAACACGCTCATTTCAAGAAACAAATTCTGAACTAATGATTCCATTTTCCTCTTGTTCTTCGATCATCAGTAATAGTGCCTCTCACTTCAACATTTGATCAAATTCTTTCAAAATTGCTCTCAAATATTCACTTGTAGTAGTATATGTTAGCCTAACCTTTTGCTCTATCGCAAAATCAGCATCCTTTCTCATCTGATTGAGGAAACGAGAAATCTCTCTAGCTACCCCTTCTCTTTCAAGTTCAGGGGTGATTTGCAAGTCCAGCTTTGCAATCATATTTCCCTCAACCGCAGTATCATGAGCATCCAATCCTTCATAAGCAATTTCATAATCGCTCGCATCTAGTATCCAGCTTCCTCACTGAGGAGAGAATACTTCTACTTTTCCTTCTCCAAGTTCTCTGATATTTCCCTGTTTTCCATTGGAGATGATTTGTCCAGTATCTTTTCCAAATTTTGCAGAAAGCTGACTTCCGATAGGCTTAAAAACCTTAGTAATCGGAGTTTCACTCTGAAAACTTCAGATTTCTTTTACATTTACCTCCTCTTTTATAATTTCCCCATATTTCTGCAAAAATTCTTCCTGATTCAACATTCTCCGTTCAAAAAAGCTAAAAGTCTGATTTCAGTGTACAAAAATCACCTTCAAATGCAAGACATTCAGAAAAGGGACCTTCTTCCGGTATTCCAAAAGAAAGTCCCCATCATCTTAGATGATAATCGTCAGAAAAGCAGCTTAGCGTTTCAGATTGCAAACAATCTGCTCGATCCCTGTAAGACCATATTGATGACATTCTGTCTCGTCGTTTTTCATAGCCTCCTTGATCGCAATAATGATAGGCGTATCAGGTCTACACAGGAATACAGAATTGCCCTTGTGTGTAGGAGAGATAGGATAGCTCGCACACAGGGATATCTGTAGATAGATACACTGCTTTCCTCTACAATAAGCTCGGAATGCAATAGCACTAGAAAGCTCGGATAAAAGCTGTAGATCAGAATTCAACTCAGCTCGTTTCTGCTCAAAATATCTATCCATACGAAGTACCTGATCTCCAAGTCCTTGCCTACGATCAGAATCATCTAGAAGTTCTTGCAAATCTCCTGAATTATCCTCCAAGCCCCTATTCAAGACGTCGAGCCTATTCTTAATCATAGGAAAAAGAAAAGAATAAAGGTTAATAGTCATAATCGTTCTTTCTTTTTAGTTAGACATATATCTTCTGACAACCATCAAAAGATAGCAACAATGAATATACCATATTAATGAAAAAAGTCAAGGGATTCTAATCTAAAAATACTTCCTTATAAGGAACAACTCTCTCCTGCCCTTTTATATTTCCCTGAGCAGTATTTTGAGATCAAATATCTTCCAAATTTCGAGGTCCAATAGTAGTTCTCTTGAGTTCAATCAAAGCTCCCCCTAGTCCTAGTTGCTGCCCAAGCCAATATCCAATACTTCTGATATAGGTCCCAGAACCCACATCACACCTAAGTTTCAATAAAGGAAAAGAATAATCCAAAACCTCAAAACCATACAGCTTCATCTCTTTATTGATTATTTCAGCGGTTCATTTTCTAGCGTCTTTATACATTCTCTTTCCATTTTGCTTTTTTGCAGAGAAGGTTGGCAAAGGAAGCAAGACCTCTTTTCCTTCTTGATAACAAATACTCTTCAAAAGCTCTAAAATCTGACTCAATTCTGGCGCAGAAATCAGATTTCCTTCTTTTTTCAAAAATTGTTTTCCTCCCTCTATAATAACCTCAAATCTCTCTTCTTTTTCCCAATAGCTTGCATCTCGCGTATCTGTCAACAGCGAAAAATCGATCACCGTCTCATAACTCTTATCCATACCAATAAGCGCTGTAAGGCTTTTTGTCCCCTTCCCTACTCCAAGAATCATCAGTCCAGAAGCCATAGGATCCAAAGTTCCACTATGTCCTACCTTATCCTGAAAATGAGTTCTTATAATTTTCACTACATCAAAACTAGAAATTCCACTAGGTTTATCACAAGCTATCAACATCCCCTTCTCCAAACAATAATAAAATTCAACCTCCACTATAGCAAAAAGCCCGTTTTTTGCAAGCCAGATCGCTTTTCCATTGATTTTATCAGCAAATTAACTATCTTTGAAAACAATTTACCCTTCAAATCATCATGCCACTCAAGATCAAACTCATTTTTATTTCACTAGTACTCTTCATCTTGGGAACTAGTCTTTTGGCACTACAAGAAAAACGAGATCTAAAGTCTGACTTCAACTTCTTTTGACCTCAAAAACCTAGTGAAAACTCCATCTCTCTTATCGTATGAGGAGATATTATGCTCTCTAGAGGAATTTGACGATGGGCAAAGAGAGAGGGATATGATCGCACCTTTGCAAATAGTTGATTCAATCCCCTCACACAATTCCCAAGTTATAATTCTGGACAAGCACTTATGTTTTTCAACCTAGAAAGCCCCTTTTCTCCCACAGATAACGATAAAGCACAAGGAGGATTCCTCTTTCGTGCCAATAGCGGCAACATTCAAATATTAAAAGACATTAGAGCAAACAATACCTTACTTCTTTCTCTCGCCAACAATCACACCAATAACGCAGGTGGACAAGGAATTCTTTTTACTAAGGAAACCCTTAAAAATGCCAACATCCCAAACTTTTGAGCAGGAATGGATAAAGATGAAGCGCAAACACTTCTAAAAGTCAAAAAAAACTGACTCAATCTTTGTTTTCAAGCTTATTCCTATGATGGTTCATTTTATGCACACAATAAGATTCCTTTTGCTCGAAATCCTCTCAATAAAGAGCAAATACTCTCAGATCTAGAAAAGATGCAAAAACTCAACTGTGATTTCAAAATTCTCTCTCTCCATCGAGGAGCAGAATACAAAATCAAAGCAAACTCTCGACAAAAACAGCTTGCTCACCAGCTCATAGACCAAGGCGCAGATCTCATTATTTGAAATCATTCTCATATCCCAGGAGAACGAGAAATCTACAAAGATAAAATCATCCTCTACTCTCTTGGAAACTTCCTTTTTGATCAAGATCGAGGCAAAAATGCTTCAGGAAAAACATTCGACTATATCCGAGATTTTGACAAAAAAAGGCTAACCGTTCCAACCTACATTCCACTCCTAGCAGAATTAAAACTCACAAAAACAGCCACTTGAATACACAGCTCTCTGCCAAACTTCAAATCTGCTGAAATCAAAAAATGACAATTCATCCGCCTCAATCCTCAAACCCTCTCAGGAATTTTAGAAAAAATTAGTCCTCAAACTCTAAATTAATAAATTTAAAAAATCAAAAAACTGACTCTGGAGATCAATCTCACTCAAAAGTCAGTTTTTTACTATTTTTATCAAAGGACTCTAGTCTTGAACATCTTGCAATTCATAAAATTCAAGAATATCACCTACCTCAAGCTTCTTTCCAATCTTTACTTTCATACCACAGTCTTCACCAGCTTTTACTTCTTTCACCTCATCTTTATTTCTCTTGAGAGAAAGAATTTCTCAGTTGGTAAGGATATCATCTCCTCTATACACTCTAAATTTGAGTTTGTTTTTCACCTTTCCATCTCTAACCATTCCACCAATAGTCATTTCTCTAGTCTCGGTATGGAAGATTCCCAAAATTTCAAGCTTTCCTACAACAACTTCCTCTTTCTCAACCTCTACCATTCCTAGCAAAAGATTGGTTAAGTAATCAGTCAATTCATAGATAATATCAAACGCCTTCATCTCAATTTTGAGATTTTCAGCCTTCTTTTTGAGTACTGCATTCATTGAGATATTAAATCCAAGCAACAATGCTTTAGACGCCTGTGCAAGAGAAAGATCACTTTCCCCAAAATATCCTACATCACTATGAACCACCTTGATATTCACATTCTTTGGCAATGACACTCCATCAACCGCTTGTTTAAGTGCTTCTAGACTTGAAGAACCATCAGCTTTCAAAATTAGTCTTAATTCTGATACCTTTGACTGATCTCCTGCCTTGAGCTGAGCAAGGAACTGTTGCAATGCCCCATCTCCAGTAGACTTTGTTTCTGATTCTTTGATAAAGGCAATTCTCTGATTTGCTTCTTTTTCATTGGAAACCACTTCAACAATTCTTCCTGGTTCTGGAAGTTCAGTAAATCCAAGGATCTGAACTGGTTCTCCACCAGTAATCTTTGAAGTCTGCTTTCCAATCCAGTTTTGCATTCTCCTTACTTTTCCATAGGTATTATACGCCACGATAATATCTCCATTTTTCAAAGTTCCCGTCAAGATAATCAAACTTGCAACTACTCCTTGTTTAGGATCTTTGTAAGCATCTACCACAACACCCACTGCTTGTCTATCTGGATTATACTTAAGCTCAAGCATTTCTGATTGCAAAAGCACATATTCAAGCAAAAGATCAATACCCTGACCTGTTTTGGACGATACTCCTACAAATGGGGTATCTCCTCCCCAATCCTCAGGAGTCAAACCATACTTTGCGACATCAGACTTGATCTGTTCCATATTATTTCCTGGTCTATCAATCTTAGTTACTGCAATAATGATTGGAACTCCTGCTGCTTTAGCATGATTAATTGACTCAATCGTCTGAGGCATCACACTATCATCCGCAGCAATTACAATAATAGCAATATTAGTAAGCTTCGCACCTCTGGCTCTAAGAGAAGTAAAAAGCTCATGCCCTGGAGTATCAATAAAGGTGATTTTCTTATTATTATATTCAATCATAGAAGCACCAATAGACTGCGTAATTCCTCCAGCTTCTCCTCATGCAACACTTGTCTTTCTGAGATAATCAAGCAAAGAAGTCTTTCCATGATCTACATGTCCCATTACGGTTACGATCGGAGCCCTTTCAATCTGAACTTCTGCTTCCTTATCAATATCCAAAATCTTTTGCAAGTCTCCTTCCATAAAGCTTTGCACATCAAGAGTAGCTTCCTTCTTCTTAAGACTTACTCCTAGATCTTCTGCAATCAAAGACGCAGTATCAAAATCAAGGTTTGCATTAAGTCCAGACATAATTCCATTGAGCATCAACTTTTTCATAACCTCTGGCAATGGTACTCCAATCTTTTCTGAAAATTCCTTTACGGTAATAGCATCATCAATAACTACTTCTGATTTTTTTACCAAGTTTGCTGAAGTAGTCGCCTCTTTATGTTGCTTTGCTGCTGGAGTTGGCTTTGGTTCTGGCTTTTTTGGCTCTACGTGCTTTGGAGTATCTGCCTTTCTAGAGTCAGATTTTTTCTCTACTTTCTGATTTTGATCAAGGTGTTTTTGAATATCTTGCAATTTTACTACTGAAGATTCTGGCTTTTCTTGAAACTTTGAAAAATCGGTCGCTGGAGCAATAACCTTTTCTTTTGACTTATAAGTAGACTGACCAATAGAGATATTTCCCCCTTGCTTCTTCACCGGAACTGGACGTTCAGGAGCCGAAGAAACCTTGCGAGCCTCATATCTCTCAGTATTGAGATTCTCTATGCTAATACGTTCTTCCTTTACCGGCTTTTCTTCTTTTGGAGCATTTATCATAATTCCATGAGCTGCAAGATCATTGTCATTAGAAATTTTCTTTTCTTCTTTTGCTGGCTTTGCTGGAGCATCTGCCTGATGAGAAAATCCAAGTCCAGACAAAAAACCTCCACCAAATCAGATTTCATCAGTTTTTAAAACTTTTGCTTCTGCTGAAGATTTAGCTCACTTCCCCAAATGAGATTTAAGCTTTTCAAGATTTGCATCTGATAAAGTTTGAGTTTTTGCGGTCAATTTTTTCCCAACTACCGCTTCATAAGCCTTGGCAAACTCTTCCTGCCCAAGACCCAAATCCTGCATAACATCTACAATACGAGGCATACTCCTTTTGATTTAATAATAAAAAAGCCAAAAAACTGACTCTAGTGTACGAAAATCAGCCTCATTTTCAAGAAAAAGAAAAGAAAATCTCCTTATTTAACTTTCAATTGAAACAACACACCAAATAGCTATAAGTAAAATAATTTTACTATTTTACCCCAAAAATGCCCTATCTGATCCCGACCAATACTTGTTTTGGACTCGCAGCTTCTATTGCTGACCCTCAAGGCTACAACGCTATTTTTGAACTAAAAAACCGCCCTCACTCCAAGCCTTTAGCTATCTTGGTAGAAAGTTTTGACTGGCTTGCTTCTCATACGAATCTTACTAGTGAGCAAATTCATTTTCTCGAGCACTATCCTCGTCCTTTCAGTGTTTTAACTGCATCAGATTTTTTGGAAAATTTCTTTGCTGAACAAAGTTGGTTTGACCATCAATATTATATTCAATACTCTCTGAGAGTTGCCCACACTCCAGAGCAATACAATCTTATCCAGGAAGTTGGCCCTCTCTTTCTTACCAGTGCAAATCTCAGCTGACAAGAGGAAATTTACACACAAGCTGAACTCAACAAAACCTTTGCAGAAGCACTAGATTCAGGAGAGGTAGAAAAAATCTGACCTTTTATTGATCTTTCTCCAACTCCACCTAGTGAAATTTTTTCCTTCAAAGGAAACACACTTGAACAAGTCTTTTTAAGATCCTAACTCTCAACCATGACGCACAAGGCACTTTTTGCGATCTCAACATTAGGACTAGGACATGCTACTAGAACACTACCGATTATTCAACACTACCTCTCACTCAATTATCACATTGATATCGTTTGCTATGGAAACGCTCTAAACTACCTTAGAACCGAACTCCACGGAGAAAAGGTCAGGTTTTTTGAACTTTTAGACTACCCACCTATCGAAAGATGAAGTGGACGAAGCTTTTATCCGATGCTGATATCTGACATTCTGACAACCATGCGAAGAATCCATCGCGAACAAGCATTTCTTACCAAACTTGAAAAAGAAAACAACTATCATTTTATCTTTTCTGATGGAAAATACGGCTTCTATTCAGACAAAACACCATGTTATCTCCTCACTCACCAACTGAGTTTTGAGATTCCCAAAATTTTTAAGCCCTCTCAAATCATCGTTGACTATCGAAATAGACAATCTTTCTCACATTTTACACATATTTTTATCCCAGATTATAAAGATCCAGAGTATAATCTCTGTGGAAAACTTGCTCACCCTCGCTGGCTAAGTAAATTGCCCCACTCCTTCATAGGAATTTTATCAAGCTTTGGAACCCCTAAAGCACAAAAGCAAATTCAAAACTCTGAATCTGAAACAATCGATTATCTTTTTACAATAAGTGGATATTTAGCAGAACATAGAGAATCTTTTATCCAAACACTTATCAATCAATCCAAGCTTCTCAAAGGGAAAAAGGTCTTCATTCTCTGAGATACAAAGCAAAAAGATTACTATCACTACGACTCAGAGCATAATATTGAAATCTTCGGCTACCTTGCTGGAATCGAAAAAATAAAAAAATTTGCTGCTGCAAAAGTAATCATCTCTAGAGCAGGATATACAACCATTATGGATTTAATCGAGCTAGGGAAACCTGCAATCCTCTACCCAACACCAAATCAGACCGAGCAACTCTATCTATCCGACTATCTCGGAGAAAAAAAACTTTTTATAAAAGCACAAGAATCTGATCACCTTATCGACCTCATCAAAAACCTCAACTCTCTTCATACTTTCCCCAAAAACACAAAAACAGCTCAAGCTATCAAGCTCATTTATAATACACTGCCACACTAAATGATTGATTTCGCACTAACTTTCGCCCATCAATACCCGGTTATCTTTTATAGCATCATTATTATAGCCCTCCTACTAGAAGGACCTATTGTAATCTTTACTCTAACTTCACTTTCCTGAGTACTCAATCTTCCACTCTGGGTGATTTTTATACTTGCAATTATTTGAGATGCCTGAGGAGACATTCTTCATTTCTTAGTCGGAAAATACAGTAAAAAACTGATCTCAAAAATTCCATTCATCTCAAAAATCAAAATCAAAAATCAGAGTTTTCTTAACTTTTATCAAAAAATCAAAGAATATCCTCTCTTAGAAAAACTCATCATTATCAAATATACTCCACCACTTACCACACCAGGACTACTATATCTATGATCCAGTGAGCTTGATTTTTATCATTTTTTAAAAAGCACGCTCCCTCTCTGCCTAATCTCATCAGCTCTCGTTTTTTCTATAGGAGTATGCTTTTCGGGACGAGCAAACTTAACAAATCACATCAGTCTCATCTTAATTGGCTTAGGCGTTTGTCTCTTTATCCTAACAAAAGGAATGAGACGAGTATGAAAAAAACTTGTCCAAACAATTGAAAAAAAACATAAATAATTTTTTAATTTCACGCCTCATTAAATGAAAGTTTCTTGCATCATACCGGCCTACAACGAAGAAAAATCGATTGTCACGACACTAAACACAATCACCCCTCTTTTGAATTGAGATCTTTTCGAAATTATTATTATAAACGACTGTTCCAATGATCAAACACAAGATATCCTAAACTCATATCCAGTGCAAAAAAACCTTCATCTCGTACATAACACAAATAACCTAGGGAAAAGCGCAACAGTATCCCGTGGAATCGAGCTTGCAAAAGGTGATTATATCTTACTTTTGGACGCAGACTTGCTACACCTCACAAAACAAAACATCATCGATCTCATTGCCCCAATAAAGAGCTGAAAAAGCAGATCTTCGATTGCATTCATCAAAAATTCACGACCGCTCCCACCTTTCAAAAAAATCGACTACTGCAACGGACAAAGAGTTATTCCTGCAACCCTTCTTAAACAAAACATTTGAAAAATATCCAATCTTCTTTGATATGGACTCGAAATCTTTCTCAATCAGCTGCTAATCCAAAACAAAATCTCACTTGCTAGCGTACACCGAGACAATGTCGAAAACGACTTTCATCAGAACAAAGACGGCCTAATAAAAGGGCGAATCAAAAATCTAAAAATTTGGCGACATATTTTATATTCAGCATGAGGACTATTCGCCTTATACAAAATGAATCGAAAACTCCAAACATTATTAAAAGAATAAAAAGTCAGATTTTTTACGAAGTAAATAACGCAAAGCGATATTTTTTACGAAGTAAATAACGCAAAGCGATATTTTTTGACTTTTTTTTAATTAGGAGTATGATTAAGATAAATCTTTTATTACTATACAGAAAACAATGTCTGAAAAGTTAACTCTCGAAAATTGAGGAGAAATGAGAGAAGATATCAAATCATCAATAACAAAAGAACTCAATGACCTCAAGCTAGAAATAACAAGTGATAATGATAAAATTTTATCAAACTTTAAAGACAAAGAGCGAAAAAAGGAAAACGTTAGCAATCTCTGGATCGCCGCAACACAACTTAAGTTGAAAGAATTAGGATACGAGGTAGGAAAAGTTGATGGTATATATGGAAAAAATACCGCAGCCGCAACAAAAGCCTTTCAAAAAAATAATGGACTAACCGAAGATGGCTATGCAGGAAAAGATACAATAAATAAAATGTTAACAGAAGATGTTAAAAAAGCTAACACCACAGAAACTCCCATAACAGAGACCGATAAAGAACAAAAAGAAAATAAAAAACAAGAGAACCATAAAGAAACTCAAAAAGTTTGATGAGTAGAGCATATAGTAATTAGACCAAAAACTATCGAGGAAATTCCAACACCAGATAAACGGGATAAAACAAAGAAAAAAGTTTATATCTTTTGATGATATGGGTTTTTTGACAACTGAAGAGCAATGAATCTAAATGATAAAAGTATGCATAACACCGCAGATATAATTCAAAAATTACAAAAAAAACTAATTAGTAAAGAATTCGACAAAAAATATCATTCAACAATCCAAAATAATGCAAAAAAGATTTTTCAGCAGATAGGTTTTAGGTATCCTCCGACATGGAACAACCTTACCGCAAAACTTAGCCATGAAAAGAGTACTATAGAAATAGATATCTCTAAATACTGCGATGATAGATGAAATCTAATCGAATTGGATGAATTAAAAAATGAAATAGCAGCTCAAAAAGCAAAAATCGAAAAAGATAACAAAAATAAAGCCGAACTCTCAAAAGCTGAAGATTTCTTCAAAGGAAAAACATATAAAGCAGATAGACTTTTCAAAGACAACCCAAATATTCCATGAAGTAATGTAGCTAAAAAGGACGACATTCAATATTCCTCATTTTTTAAGAAATTTACTAATGAAACAATCTCATTTGATAGAAATTCAAAAATCAAAGGAGAGAATCTTATCCTTGAATTAGATCAATGGTGATCTAACGAGTATAAAAACATTACAATCCCGTTAAAAGACCTAGGAATAATCTCTGGAAACTTCATCTTTGGAAAATCAATTAGCTATAGACAACTAGAAGACAATCTTAGAAAAGCTCTTGCAAAAAAAATCGATGAAATTGTTGGATAATCTTTTTAAAAATCAAAAAGGAGATAGTGTCTCCTTTTTTTTACTTCTTGATCATCTTCCACTCCCCAGGCTTTAATCCATCTAAATTCCACTCTCCAATTCTAAGCCTCTTGAGATAAACAACCTTATTACCTACCGACTCCAGCATTCTTTTAACTTGATGATACTTTCACTCTGTTATCGTCAAGAGGATTTTTTTATCTTTGATTTTTTGAACTTTCGCAGGCTTAGTAAGATATCCATCATCCAGAACAACTCAACTTTCAAGATTATTACAATCCTCATCAGAGATCACAGAGTCTAGCCAGACTTCATACTCTTTTTCTTTCTCTCGTTTAGGACTAATAACTTGATGAATAAATTGTCCATCGCTAGAAAGCAATAACAACCCTTCCGTATCAACATCCAACCTTCAAGCTACATGCAATAGTTCCACATACGGACAGTCTAACATTTGATTTTTATAGCTCGGATAGCCAAACTCATCCTCATCTGAGGAAATATACCCAGCCGTCTTGTACAAAATTGCATAAACTTCCTCAAAAAATTCAACTTCCACATCTCTTACCTGAATTTTCTCTCCTCACAAAAGTCTAAAGTCAGGCTTTTTTACAACTTCTCCGTTGACACGAATCACTCATTCTTTACAAACAGCATTACATTCTCTCCTACTAACAAGTCCCAAGTTTGCCAAATACCTATCTAACCTCTGCATTTTCCCTTTTTCTAATAAAAAATCAAAAAACCTGAATCCATTGTACAAATCCTTTATCAGAAAACAAGCATATTTCTCACTCTAAAAGCAATCTCCTTGCTATCTTTAAGGATTTCACTATAGTAAAATCAGAATTTTAGAATTTTTTTATACTGAGTATGCTAACTCAACACAGACCAACACTTTTTAACGAAGGGAAACTCAAAGAACGAGCATCAGAACGCAAACTTCAGCCATTCAAACTGAAACAGATTTTTCATGAAATCTACAAAAACCAAAATACTGATTGGGACTCCATGACAACATTATCCAAAGACCTCAAAGCAGAGCTTCAAAAAGACTTTGATCTCCTTGCTATCGAACTGATCGAAATGGTAGAAGCTCCTGATACGACAAAATTCGCTTTCAAAACCAGAGATGGAAACATCATAGAAGCAATCTTAATGTATCATTGGCAAAACGAAAAATATGTCAAAAACAATCAACCAAAACTCAATCGTATCACACTATGTATCTCCTCTCAAGTAGGCTGTGCTATGAAGTGTATCTTTTGTGTAACAGGAAAATTAGGTTTCAAAAAAGACCTTACTCGAGAAGAAATCATTTCACAAATTCTTTTTGCAAACTCCTATATCAAAAAAAGATTTGGAAAAAAAGAAGATGGAAGCAATCGATCAGTGAGAAATGTTGTATTTATGGGAATGGGGGAACCACTTCTCAATTATGAAAACATGAGAAAATCTCTTGAAATCATGCTCCAACAAGACAGACTTTCACTATGAAGAAGACATATCACAATTTCCACTTGCGGAATCATACCTGGTATCAAAAAACTCATCGAAGACAAGGTTGATGTCAAGCTCGCAATCTCTCTTCATGCACCAAATCAAGAGCTCAGAAATCAGATTATGCCAATTGGAAAAGCATTCCCTCTAGATGAGCTCATGACCACCATAGATGAATATGTAAAGGCAACTGACAATCGCATCTTCTATGAATACATTATGATCAAGAACATGACCGACAAGCCAGAACTTGCACACCAACTCGTTAAACTCCTCAAAGGAAGACTAGCTCATCTCAATCTCATCCCTTATAATGAAAACCCTGCAATTGACCTAGAAGAAAGTGAGAAAAAAAGCATACAAAAATTCAAAGAAATATTAGAGAATTGAGGGATTACCGTAACAGTACGCGATAGCATGGGAAGAGAAGCAAAGGGTGCCTGTGGACAACTCGGCTATGAAAAAGTAGCAAATCAAGACAACTAAATCAAAAATCTCAATTACAAAAAAACTCACAATTAAGTGAGTTTTTTATGTGCAAAGAAACGGAGATTCCAAATCCGACCTCAAGCCGAGAATGCAGAACTTGCATCATCTAATGCTCTAGGCATTCCTAGTAGCTCATCTATTAGATATCGTATTCATTCAGTTCTCAAAGATAGTCTGCAAACAACATCCACTGTTTATATAGCATCAGCAATTTTTGTAGCACACCTATCTCTCCCTAGGAGATATTTCATCATTCCTCAATGAAAAAACATTGCTCATAGAGCCGAAATGAACAAAGGAAGGGATCAGACTTTTTTCTTTTTTAGTTTGGTATCAGAGAAACTTCTTATCAAATCTAGAATCTTATTGAGGATAAAAAGATCCAAAAATCTGACTTCAAACAAAGATTCACTTAAATCACGAATCCCAAAGCCAAAAAAGCTTGCCTCAACTTGAATACTATTCAAGTGTCAATTTTGTTCCACCAACGCCACTGACGAGACACAACCACTCGGGTAAAATCTAATATTTCATAACAGGAGTAAAGACCGCTTTGCATTGTCTCAGGATCAGATCTATTTTTACCTGATGACGATATCATTATACTTACAAATCAAAGATAATGCAAATTTTTATAAACTTTTTGAGGAAAATTAAAAAAAGAAGGAATTCAGACTTCCTTCTCTAAGTTATATATTAAAATTTAACCAATCAAAATACATACTACCAATCACATATATTGACAAAAGAAGCATCATTACCCCCATAATTAAATGCATCAACTTAGTATTTTTATTTTTCATTTTTGCAATCTTTTCTACACTAGCCTGTCCTGTTCCGACAAGCAAGGTAATAACGAGCATTGGCAAAATAAAAATCAAGTTGTACAAAACCAAATATCAAATCCCCAATCCTGCAATAGAAACGTTTTCTGACTTAAGTAGTCCTAGTACTACAAAATAAGGACCTGATGAGCATGGCAACAAAAATAAACTTACCAAAATCCCAATTACAAATGCACCCATAGGAGAAACAGCTGACTGTATAATTTTCATCATCTTTGGTCTCCAAGCCATAGGCACCTCCATCAAAAATCACTCACCATACCGAAAATAATCCTTAATATTCGCTCCTGCGATAAGCAATCCAACGATCCCTACAATTCGCTTAAACGCTGTCGTAACCTCTGCATATCCAAGCACTTTATAAAACCCCATTCCAATCAATAAATAAGAAAGGAAAATCGCTAATGAAAAAAGTAGCCCAGCTGCTATCGTCTTTTTTCTACTTTTAGATTTGCTAAAGATTGTTGAGAGTAACAACAACATCACGGCAAAGGCACAAGGATTAATACTATCAGCAGCAGCCATCGGCACCATAATTCACAAGAATTTTACAGGATTTTGCACGGCTTCCTTATCCAAATCAATCGCAGTCTGAGCTGTCGCCCCAGTCAAATAAGAATCTAGATCAAACTTTTCTCATTTTTGCAATGCCGAGAAATAGGCAATGATATCAACATCCCCCATAAGAGAGTTAAGCTGACCTCCACTCTCAATCACCATAAAAGGGGTTCAAACCTGACTTCGAGAAAGATTCAATTTTTTGAGATAAGATGAGAGAAGTTGACGATTTTCAGCATTTTCAAAAACTTCATGCTTACTAATCTTGTAGCTCTTTTCAATATTATTCTCTTCAAAATACTTTTCTACCTTAAGACAATGCGCACAGCTATTCCCATAAAAATAAACATAGCTTTCACTAGCCTGACTCCATCAAACTAATGAAAACACAGCGATAAGCAATAGTAGTATTTTTTTCATCATTAACATAATAAGTAAAATTATTTTTTACTCTCCTCAGCCAAAGTTTTGAAGGTATCTGTCATCATATATTCAATTCCAAGCTGTTTGAGTCTACGATAAGTAAAGACATCATTTACGGTATAAGCAATAGGAATAATAGATTGCCCATAACGATTTTTTACCCCTTTTAACTCTTGCATAAACTGCTGAGTAAAGAGTCTATAAGGAGTCATTACATAAATATAATTTCCTCATGAAACCATATGCAAAGCAGCCTTATCATCAATATCTAGAGCAGATAGAATCCCCCCCGTTTGTCCAATTTTTTCTCATAACTCAGGATCTCCACTAGAGAAAATAACATTTTCTGAAAGCTGATTTTCTTCTACGATTTGCTTCACCTGATCGAGATATTTCACCTTATCCTGACTACATTTTGCATTATTCGAAGTCTTAAGGTCAATAAAGAAGAGCGAAGTCAGAGTTTTTATCTTTGGTAATCTATCTTGAAAGAGAAAAATATCTTCTCCATTTGTTAGCTTACACTTTCTCAACTCTTCATAAGTCATTTCACATATTTCCTTATTTCTCTGTTTACAATCAGTATTATAAGGATATGGTCAATGGATAACCACCACCTTATTATCCTTTGTCAAAGAAACATCTAACTCAAGTGCCTTTGCTCATACCCTAGCAGCTGCAATAAATGCAGCCATAGAGTTTTCAGTAGTTTCCGTATGATCACCTCTATGAGCAATCAATTTTGCTAGAGTCTGATCTCAACTTAAAATGGAAGATCATGATTCTTCAGGACTCTGATCTTTTTGATATTTAAGTCCTAAATACATATAGTTTGCTATTCCTTTTTCATCAAAAGATTCCTTTCCCGTTGACATCATTTTTGCAGGGATATCCAAACTTGCACTAGCTCAACTCGCATTGAGAACAGTAGACTTTGGTTGAACACTAAAATTTCTTATTGCCCAATTTCTCTTAATCTCTTTTGTAAAAATATCATTGCTCTGCTCCAAAACTTTAACATCACCAGTCCCAAATTCCTTCAAAAGCGAATAAAAAATATCAGTCTGCTGATAAAGATTTGGATCAATTTCTCCAGCCTCAATCCCACTACCAATAACAAATGCCATAATTCTAGCATCAGCACTAGCACCTCGTTTCTTATATTCTTCAGGTTCCATAGGAGTCATTTTACGATGATCTCCTACTACCACGAGCATTCCATTATCAAAGAACCTCTCCTTTTTGAGTTGAATATAAAACTTCGCGAAACTCTCATCCATATAACGAAATGCATCATCTGCAGTATTCCCATAAGGACTAGAATAGGGAGTATGAGAAGAAATGGTCTGAAGCCCTATAAAATAGCTTCAAGTCTGACTTCTTACAACATCCATCGTCTTATCATAAAGTGCCTCATCCGGGAAAGCATTGAAGGTATAGGTCTTCCAATCTCCAAAGTCCTTTTCCCACAAATTATCAAATCAAACTTTTTTAAGAAAATACCTCTGATTAAGAAAATCCAAACTCGCAGTACTTACAAAATGAGTATTATAACCTTGTTTTTTAAAAAACTGCCCTAAACCATCAACAACTCCAGTAAATCTCTCATATCCTGTCTTAAGAGAAGTTCCTAGAAATTGTGGCTCCACTCCCATCAAAGTAGAAATGTGTCCCATCTCAGAAGTTACACCATTTGCAAACATATTGGTAAACATACGTCCCTCACGAGCGATCTTATCCGTCTGAGGAAATTTGTCATACAAACCTCCTGTTCTCTTAGAATCTACTGCTGATGCAGATTCATAGAAGACTAAAATCAGATTTTTTTTATTATTTCTTCCCTTTATCTTGGTAAAAAGATCCTGGAAGTTCATCTTATTTTCATAAAGCTGAGTTGCCTTTTCAAGCAAAGATTTTGCAATCTTCTCATTTGATTCTACAATCTCCTCATAACGAGAAAGGTAATCATAAGCAAGCTGCGGCTTTTGTGCAATAGCAAACTCTAAGAGTTGTTTAAGAATAGGCTTTCCATTATTATCTTTCCAATCCTTAAACGCATCAATATGCTCAAAAACCAGCTCTGGCTTTACACTCAAAGCAAGCTCCAGTACCTGAAGAAAATAAGGATCTCCCTGATCATCTCTTGCATCAATCAACTCCTTTTGAGGAAATTGCTCAAAAATCGACTCAGGATTTACTTTTGCATAACGATACCATGCCTGTTTTTTCTCTCAAAGTTCAGTTTTTTCCCCTGTAGAAAGAGCTAAAAAATCTGACTTTACATCACTTTTTTTATCTTTTTGTTCAGCAAGATTGAGTTGATAATATTCCTTAAACCGCTGAGCAAATACATTTTCTACTGGCAATTCACCACCTGAAACCTGTAAAATCGGCAATGGAACCAATTTGAGCACAACAGCCCCTCCTACCAAAATCCAAACCGCCATTTTAGTCAAAGAAAACTTAATCCACCTTCCAATGAGCCAAATAATCAACATAAATATCCCAACTCACAAGACAAACCCCAAAAGATAAAGCCAAATAATACTATCCGCATTTGCAATCATTCAACTCATCTGAACAAACGAAAATCTCTGCTGATATACAAACATTGCTACCACATCAGAAAAAACCAACAAAAGTCAGAGAACAACCAAAGTTTGAATTCAGACTTTAGCTGTTTTTTTCTCCAAAGTCTGAGCATAATAAGCCATAGCCAACAATATCCCTATCAAAAACCCATCCCCTTGAACCACTTCCAAGACAAAATATCCAATCCATCGCCATTGCATTTGATCAAGCAAATAACCATATGCGTACAAAATCGCTCCCCACTTGAGTGCAAACAAAACACCAAATGCCAACAAAAGATAAGAAACAAAGGTATTCTGCCTAATCTTATGTACCCAATTCATTTGTTTGATTTTATTTAATCGGTTCATCGGAAAATCTTTAAAATATAAAGTCTTATTAGAAATATTTTGAAATCTATCTTCTAAACTTTGCTTTTACGATTCTGATATTAAAGTGGAAAGTTTTAACCTCTTCAAATTCCATTTCTTCTCAAAATTCTTTTCTCAAAATATCAACCTGCCATGTCATCATTTCCAAAAACATTGTTAAGTCTGACTTTCCGACAACAGTTTCCTTGAGCTGAGAAAACATTTTTCTATACAGATCCAGTCCATCATCTCCTCATACAAAAGCAAATCTCGGCTCTCGTTTTTGTACATTTGCTGGAGAATTATCATCAAAAGTCTGATCAGGGATATAAGGCAAATTTGCCGTCATCACAATATTTCTTCCCTCTATCACATCAGGATAACTTTCAAGAAATGCACATAAATCAGACTGAATCATCCTCATCTCATGCTTTCTAGCATCAATTAAATCGTCATAATTTCTCTTGGCTACATAAAGTGCATCAGCAGAGATATCACTCATAAACACCTGTGAAATCTTGTCCTGATTTTGCAAAAGCACACTACACCCTAGGACTCAACTACCCGTTCCAATATCAAGCAAAACAAAATCAGAAAGCTGACTTTCTTGTAAATACTCAGTAAGAGCAGAGATCATATACTCAGTCTCCGGTCTAGGAATAAGCGTATGCTCATTTACCCAGAACTTTACCCCAAAAAACTCTACATACCCCAAAATATATTCCAATGGTTTTTCATCCTCTACGTATTCACGATAAGCCTTTTGAATCGTTATCAAAGTCTCAGAGTCTATTTCAAACTCAGAATCGATCCAAAGTTCTTCTCTTGTTTTATTCAAGAAATGAGCCAAAAGCTTCTCTAAGACAAACTTCTTTTTATATCCAGGATCCTGCAAAAGTTGCTGTAATTTCATCAATTTTATTAAGGGTAAAATAGTATCATTAAAGATATCGAAATTACTCTTCATTTCAAGAAAAAACCATCTAAAGTCGACAGCCCTTGACAACAATAAAAAAAAAGAAAGAAGTCTGACCTCTTTCCACTTTTCTTTTTATTAAATCCTAATTATCTTTTATATACCTTCACATTCCATGTTCCATCTGGCAGTTTGTTTCCTCTAATTCGTGGATTAAGCACCCTAACTTCATGATAAGTATACCCCTGTCCTGCGGCCCAAACTGCTAAGTTGTCTACCTTATTTAAAGTGACAATCTTAGTATCTGGAAGGGAATATTGGCTCCCCCACTTTGAAAGATCAAAATAACTACTTAAGTTTTCATAAATCTCCTTCATTGCCAAAATTCTAAATACATATCTGTAGGTCTCATTATTCAAATACAGATCATAATAATTATTTTGATACTGATATGCCATATCATTAGAGATTCCATTAGATCCTCTATTATATGCAGCCATTGCCAAGGTTCGAGATCCAAATTTTTCATAAGCCTTCTTGAGATATCTAATTGCAGCATCAGTTGCCTTCTCGGCATCCAATCTCTCATCAATAAAACTATCTACTCTCAAATTATAACCACTAGCTGTAGCAGGCATAAATTGCCAAATACCAGCAGCACCAGCATTACTAACAGCAGTCTCCCTTAGAGCTGACTCTGCCAATGCTAAATAAAAAATATCTGTGGGAACTCCAGCTGCCCTCAATTTTTGTTCTATCATAGGTTTAAAATATGGGAATCTTTTCCACATAATTTTCATTTGAGCTTCATTCATCTGATTAACCGCCAATTCCCTATCAAACCTCTCAATATTCATATGATGAGTCTTATCAAAAGGAACCGTCTCTCCAGCCAAAATCTTATTAGCAGGGCTAGAGGAAAAAAAACTAAATGCAGTAACTATTCCAGCAGAAAAAACAACACCAACAATCATCAAAGATATTGTTCTCTTAGCTGTGAACCAAGAAGAAATTCAGGTTTTCATCATCATTTTCTCTAAGATATAAAACAAATTCAACTCTAAGGATTTGATTGCATTTTACAAGCATATTTTTATGATTATTTTATTTACTTTTCTGTCCATAAAATGGAACATTACCAAGGTTTTTTCCTTAAAGAGAAATTAGGAAATAACGCTTTTACTTACGAGCTTCGCTGACCTAATGCTCAACTTCGAGTTCCAAAACTTATTTTAGGAACGACAAAAGATCTAAAAATCTGATCCAAACCCGCATTTTCCGAATGTGACGAATCTTGAAAAGTAAAAGAATATCTTGGACTCGAATATTTCATCAAACTCAATAATTCCTCAAACCCAATATATATTTTTGACAACCACAATCATGCTCTTTATTTTCGATACAAAGAACTCCGAAATTGAGACATCACAAAATGAAAGCAAGACAAAATTGCACTAATCCACATCGATCAACATAGCGATCTAAACCAAAACACAAACACTTTACCAGAAACAAATCTGGATGATGTTTTCAACTTTGTGCAAACAAAGTGTAATGTAGGCAACTTTATTGAGCCTGCACTCAAAGCAAATCTCATCAGCCACATGGATCAAATTAGAAGCGAATATAAGCTCCTCAACTATCAAAACATTCATAAAAACTATATCCTAGATATAGACCTGGATTTTCGAGCAGAAGAAATGAGCATTGAACAGTTTGATGAAACCATAAAAAAAACAAAAAACCTGATCCTCAATGCAAAAGTTGTCACAATAGCGACCTCTCCCTATTTTCTTCCTCAAGAAAAAGCGATTCAATTGCTCCAGATCCTCCTAGATTAAAATATTTAGACAAGGTAAGGAAAACTTGAAAATACAAACAAAAACCTTATAGATAAGGTCAGGTTTTTTATTTTTTCAAAAACAATGAAATCATTAAACAAGTGGATCCTTTGAGGACTTTTAGCAGTATTTACAATAGTACTTTTTGAAGGAGGATTATCCTACTTTGGAAATCATAGCTACTACGGCGACATGTTTAGCTGGAAGAATTTTTGACTAATCTTATCTGCACTTGCATCTGCAACACTGCCTTTGTACTATCTCTATACTACCCCAAAACCACAATTCTGACAAATTCTATGGAGAATTGCTATAAGTTTAGGGACATTTTCCATCTTACATGAACTAATTTCTGGAACCCTTATTAGCTTTTTTGCTCCAATCTTACTCTTGTGGAACACAGCACTGCTCTTGGGGGTTGGTATACTTATCCTCTTTGCAATGTTTAGCCTAGGATCACGAATTACTCGTATTTCAAAACTCTTCTCTCACATCGGACTCAGAGAAACTCTTTTAAGCTTTTGAGCTGGGTTAGTGGCATTTCTTGTAGTAATGCAAATTTTGATGGGATTTTGAATTTTTTATTGGCCAATCTTGTGGATCATCTTAATTGCATGCTTAATTCTTGCTCGAAAAGAAAAATCTCATCTAAACATCCATCTGGAGAATGTAAATCAGTTTCTTGCAACGCTTCATACCCAAATCCGCAAAAAAAACACTTGGATTTGGATGATTTTATTAGCATGATCCCTAGCTTATTTCTACTTTGGATTTAGCCATACCATCATCCCATATCCAACAGCACGAGATGCCAATCACGAATATCTCTACACCCCAAAAGTCATTGCAGACAACGGAGGAATCCTACGAGGCAACAGGGGAACAGCAAATGCAATGCCTTATCTCTGGCATGGACTTATTGCATCTGCCTTCTCTTTTTGGAAACCAATTACTTCAATCACATCACTTGCCACTGACACCTTCGCAATCAATATGAACTTTTGGAGTGGAATTATCGTATTAATATTCGGGATCTATCTTATTATAGAAGCTTTAAAATTCTTTGCTCCTCAACAAGAAGATAAGAAATCTGATTTTTCTCAAAATGCATTCTTTATTGCCTGGGGGCTGCTCCTTGCTTGGCTTACCAGTGGAATGGGGGCCTTCCTTCTTTTTGTAGATAATAAAACCGATATGGGAGTACTATCTCTGACGATTTTAGCACTTTTCTCTGGATTCAGCTTTCTCAATCTTCTTTACCAGAAAGATAAGCAGGAAGAAGCAGACAAAACAAAGAAAATTTCAGTTTATCTAATGATTTCTGCTATATTCTTTGGATTCTCTATCATGGCAAAGCCAACAGCATTCATTGATCTCGTCATTTTTGCACTATTAATGATTGGACTTTGGCTCAATACTACCTCTGCTATAGGACTTGGAATCATGGCAATCGGAGCTATGGGAATTGTTCAACCGCTCTATGCATCAACATTTATCAATCCAACACTATGAGCAATAATCCTAGCTATTGGAGGCATTATTCTAGCCATTGGATTCATTAGAGGACTTCTGAAGAAAAAACCTCACTTTAACATTTGGTTCAAAAATATTATCTCTTGGGGAATAGTATTTCTCTCAACAATCGTAATATTTAAGGCACCTCGACTCGCATATCAAAAAATCATAAATAATGATCAAAACTGGTCAACTTTCCCTAAAACCTTACTCCTTGGATATCAAAATGAAAATCTATGAGAAAATTCAAAAAATCAAAAAACTGACTCAAAACCACAATTACTTGCAACACTTGGGACCAGTGAATCTCTAAGTAGACAAAATACAATCGATAGTCAAGTACTCAACGAACAATCAAATAACCTCAACCTCGCTCAATGTAAACAAACATCATTTGATAAAAAAAATCTCTCTGCAAACCTTCAAAAAGCTCCAGGAAGTACACTGAGAGAAGACTTTGGAAGATATGTAGGATTTAACACAAAAACATTTAAAAGAAGTGGAGTTGCTGGACTCGTATTAAAACTTTTCTTTTGGGAAAATAATCACTGCTATGGAATTGATAAAGACTGAGTTCTTCTTTGTCAAAACAGAGAAAAACTCTCAACTCCATCACTAGCAAACCTTGAAGCTCTCAAAAAGATCTTTGAAAACCGTGAAGGAACGGTAAAAAACCTAATTGAATCAGGATTTAACCTTTCTTGAACAACAACTCTAGATAGCGTGTTTTCAGATCTTTCAACCTACTATAAAGAACACAGCATCCTCACTAGCGATAGTTGATTTGACATTCCATATAGGTATCTTGTTCCGATCAATGCCGTTTTCAACTGGTCTTTACAAAACTTAAGTAGTTATTATACTGATATTGGTTTAGTACGAATCTTTTCACTTATAGCACTTATTTGAGCACTTCTCACCTCTCTCACTCAACTCAATAAAAAGCTGATTTTCTTCATCAGCGCTGTCGGATGTGGACGAATTATTCGATGGGCAATTGCTGCAGGAATCGTATGGTATGGACTTGGATTGATGATTTGGCTTTTACTTGCTGTTGCCGTATTCTTTCAAGATATTAACGACAATCCTACAAATAACAAAACAACAAAAGAACTCGGCTCTTGGATCCTTGGATTTATGGTATTCTTACTAACCACACAGCTTATATTAAACTTCCTTAGAATTGGATCTCAAGCAGGAACTTGACCTTTTGGCCGATATAAAGCTTCAACTGGAAGAGAACAAAAAATCTGATCTTCATTCTCAGATCTAACCAAAACAACGACAACTTATAGCTTTGGAGCCAAAAATGTTTTTGATCTCCAGTTTGGACAATATTCACCACTTATTGAAGAATTAAAAAACAGAAAAGATGAAGATGGTGTGTTAATTGCAGGAACCTATATCCAATACTTCCTCCACAATCAAAAAAACATTACCCTAGATGGACTCCTCTCTCAACTCCGAGAACAAATGTCTGACTACAATAGCTGTAAGACCTATCATAGACTCAAAAACAATCATATCAAATATCTCGTTATTGATCCAAATATTGGAACAGTTTGAAGGGTTTGAGCAGGAAATGAAAGTCTTTTTCATAGATTCTTTGCCAAGTTAGATAGCACAGAATCCAAGGTTCAAACTCACGGAGCCTTGACTATGCTTGCTAGATTTGCCCAAGACGGCTATCTCAAACTCTTCTTTACCAATAATATCGGTGCAAAATATGCATTCAGTCTAACAAACGAAGAATTAAAATCTGAATTCTGATCTCTTTCAGATGATGATCTCATTCTCCTCAGAGCAAAACTTGCTGTCGCGAAATTCTTCATCACCCAACAGGATACCTCTCTCTTGGAACACATCAATCAGATCTTTATAAAAAGACTTGATAAAGCAGAGGGACTGGATGACCTAGCAAACATTCTCAATAAAAAAATTGATGCTCAAAAGCTCTATGCACAAATCCCAACAATAACAGGAGGAGCTTGACTTTCTAACCTTAGTGACGATGAGAAGATCGTAATAGCACAATACCTTATTCTTGGACAAATGATAAAAGCTGGACAAGCCTCTACACAAATTAGCCAACTTATCCAAGAATCAATCTTTGGAAATAGTCAAATTATCGCGCTAGAAATGCTATAACTCAAAATAAAACACCTCATCTTAGAGGTGTTTTTCTCATAAAAAAATTAAAAAAAGATAGTCTTTTTCGACTATCTTCTTCTCACCATTTTTTTCATCTTAGTTCTAATCCACCCAGAAGATGGAGCTAAAACAATTTCCGAAGCTCCAGCAGGTGTTCTGATATATCTATATCCATCAGGGTCTGTTCTAAGCCTAGTTTCCCAACAAACCTTTCTTCCTCTAAGAAATCGATTATATGTTGCTCCTTTAGGATTAGTATACACTCCAACAATTCAAAGCTCCTTTGCTTCTTCGAGTTCAAGCTTTCTCTTTGGATAATCAAATCTTCTCGCACCTCTCACTCTACTCGCTTGCTTAGCTTGCTGAGCTTTCTTTTTTGCGATTCCCTGTTTATTTGTTCTACTTGCCATTTTTACACATAAGAAACAAAAATAAAATTCTGACCTCAATATTCTACATCGTCTAGATTCAGATTTTTGATCTTGTTTCCAAACGAATACAAAATACTAGTTATTGATTACTTCTGGCTTATTTTTGTTGAAGAGCATATTCCACTTCGCCTTGATAAGTACTCTATATTGAACTACATATTGCACAACACTAAATAGAGAAGTTACCGCTAGATAAAGTCCTACACCAGCTGCAAAGCTATACACAATACTTACCATCATGAGTGTCATCATTACATTCATAATCATCATCATATTCCCCATATCTGGCATCTGAAGACCTCCTGGCATAGCAGCAGGCTTGTTTGCCTTTTGAGTCAAACTTGTAAGTTGAAATTGAGTAAAGTTAAGTACTGCAACAATAGCCGTCAATACAACATTATGATTCTCAAACAAATTCATACCTAAGAAATAAGCATCAATCCCTTCCCCAGAAGAAAATCCCTTTCCAAAGCTCCAAAAGAAGCTATAAAGCCACTCATGAGGAATAGCTCCTTCTGCAAACTTTCTCACTACATAGTAAAGACCAACAAATACTGGCAACTGAATAAGCATAGCAACACATCATTTCATTGGACCAGCTCCTTCCTTTTTCAAAAGCTTCATTGTTTCCTCAGAAAGTTTCTTAGGGTCGTCTTTATATTTCTCCTGAATCTCTTCCATTTTTGGTTGGATACTTGACATCCCCTTTGACATATTAGCTCCTGCCATACTATTTCTAAGCAAGAGTAGCCTTACAAGCAAAGTCAAAAGAATAATCGCAATCCCCATATTTCCTCCAAAAATCGCAAGAAACACAACCAAAAGATTAAAGATTGGACGATAGAGAAATTCCGCCCAAATTACATTCAATACAGACATACTTTCACAGTAAATAAGATAAAAATTCTGATTATAATTACAAAAGACAAACTTTTTTAGTTTAAATCGTCTCTAGATTCAGTTTTTTTTCATTTTTTCTCAACAGTGTCTTCTTCATCAGAAAAAAGCATCATCACACCCAGAATAATCAAAAACAAAGGCCAAAGTTTATAAAGAAAACTAAAAACCACATTAGATTTTAACACTCAAAACACATCAAGCAGAAAAATTACTCCAAGAGCAATCAACACAGCAGATTTCATGTACCTTTTATAAAGACATTTTCTCATTTTTTTTGCTTTTTTTCAAATAAAAATTATACTTTCATTACTTCTTCAGCTTTGGCTTTTACAAGTGCATCAACCTTAGCTGATCGAGTCTTTGTCAATTCTTCAATATTTTTTTCATTTGCTTTGTGAGTATCTTCAGAGATCTCCTTTGCAGTGAAAGCTTTCTTTGTTTCAGACATTGCTTCTTGTCTCACACCTCTCATCTGAGTTTTTGCATCTTCACCCATAGACTTTACCTGTTTTGCGATTTGATCTCTTCTCTCCTGAGTCAATGCTGGAATTTTGATCAAAATATGTGAACCTTGATTATCTACCCCTACACCAAGAGCTGAATCGTAAATAGCTTTTTCAATTGCCTTAGCTCCTGACTTATCCCATGGTTCAATCTTAAGTGTAGTGTTATCCATAACCGTCACATGAGCCAATGCATTAACTTTCATCGTTCCATAATCAGTCTCTACATTAAGGTTATCAACAAGCCCTGTAGTAGCTCTTCCCATCTGCAATGCTGCAAATTCATTCTCCAAATACGCTAAAGCTTTTTTCATACCATTTTCATACGTTGAAATATCCATTTTGTCTCTAATTACTTGATAAAACAATTCATATTAGTATATAAAGAAAAGAACACTTTTTGCAAGCCTAAAAACCGACTTTTTTAGCTTCCCCATCCAAAATGTTCAAAAACAGAATAAAAATCTGACTTTTCTCCTCTATTTTCCTTCTTTCTCGGTTTGGAAACAGTTTTTTATTTGCCTCAGACAATATTTCCTCAGCAACATCATCTTCTCAAAAATGCTGACCAAACGCTCCTATATGCCTCCAAACACCTAGTTCACTCAATTTATACCTAGAATTTCAACAAAAAGCCATTGATCTTATGTCTGCAGATCCTTTTAAAACTACTACTGCACAAATCAACGATGGAGAAGGAGGACTTTTCACGAATAAAGTATTGAAACTTTCCTCTCCCTCCGCAAACACCAATCTCCCCCTCATCACAGACCTTGCAAAAGAACTAGAAACTGCCATCACAAATATGCTTATTTGAAATGCAACAACTTCTGCCCTTTTCCTTCTCTCTACCCTCAATACTCAAACAGACGGATTGATGTCATTTTTAATTTTATTTCAAGAAAGACCGCTCGTTAGAGACCGAGCAAAGCTCCAAAACATTGATCGAGATATATCTGAGACGATATACATTCTTGGGCAAAAATGAAAAATCTGAAAGACGATCGAGAACTCAGAAAAACTTCAGTCTCTTATTAGCCGTTATCAAAGTTTAGGACTCTTAGATAAGAATTATAATCTCCCATCCTCAATCTCATACCTAGACACATTGCTTGAGCTACAAAGCCTAAATATTAGTATAAAAACATTTCTTTCTTCTTCATCAACCTATAAACTCACAAACAGTACAGGAAACATCAGATTTGATGAAAAATGGATAAAAACACTGAAAACGGACTATAAATGTGCAAGATTTAATGGAATAAACCTTGCTGTACCAAAATGTGGTTCTAGTGCAAATGCGCTCCTTGCAAACCTAAAAACACTCACTTCAAATACAAAAAGAACTGGAGCTTCTGCTCAGCATACCATCACTTCTGCAATCAATAGACTCAATGAATCTCTTAAAGGCTTCAAACATTTCAGATCAAATAAACAAAAAAGTCTGACCGCAGATGAATTAGCCCTTTTGAGATCTGTCTATGGATTAGATACGACAAAACTTACTGACGAAGAGCTCTCTTCACTTTCACCAATTTCCATCACTCAAAGGACAAAAAACCAACGACAAGAAGCAAAAAAAAGAACTCAAAAAGAAGCTAATAATATTTGATCACTCATTTCTGAAACAATCAAACATTTCAAAGAAACATTTCAACAAGCAAAGAGGGAACAAAAAGAAAAAGAGTGATGACAATCTGAAGAAAACCGATTTAATGAATCTCAACAAAGAAGACAAAAAGAAAAAAAAATACATGATTCTATTTTTGCCAACTTACCAGAATTAAATGATAAAAATCCAGAAAAATTCGAAGAATGATTAAAAAAACTCAAAGAACTCCATGATAAAGAAACAGATTCAACCAAACAAAGAGTAATTTGAAAGCTTATATCTGAAATGGAAAATGAATTACAAAAAAGACAAGAAGACAAAGCGTTTAATTGACTATTAAACGAATCTATTGCATTTCAAACCAAAAATGAATACAACATTTCACTCCACGAGGAACTATACAAGGACTTCAAACTCCTCATATCTGCGGAAAATAGCATTAAAGATGAAACAACGCTTTCAAACACGACACTAAGCACCAATCAGTTTGCACACCTTAGCTTTCAAATCCAACAAATTGCCGCACTCATTTGAGATAAAAATTCTTGAACAAGAAAATCTCTCAAAAATATCTGCTCTTATCAGTGTAGTAACCATCCATCTTCAACCTGTTATATCCCTTAATCAAAATAAAATGCAAAAACCGGTCAAAATAGCTATAAAAGCGTTATATAACCGAAAATGAACTAAAACTCTGATTTTTGTCTCCTTTTTTTGCCTATTATTTAGAGCAAATATTTCTGCATTTTCTCCAACACCAGATCAAATCATCAGTCTACGAAGCTGAGCTTTGCTAAACTATACTGCCCCTACTCGTACACAAAAACCACGAACAAAGCAAGAAATCGTAGATAACTTCTGTAAACAGTCGCTCTCACCTTCACTCAACACAGCCTTTTCTGATACCACAGATCGATATCATGCTTCAAATAGCCTCTTTTTGTCTCTACTTTGTTCACAATCCAATACCGAACTTCCAAGCTTTCATCCAACAATTTCCCTAAAAGAATCAACAAACTACCTCAGAGATGAAACATCTCTCAGAAAACTTAAATACCCATCTGAATGTACGGATCCTAATAAAAAATACCAAGAATCATGTAATCTAAGCGTTCTTTCTAATGAAATTATTTCAGATGTCATCAGTGATCTCACAACCCTCAAACAAGGAAATCTCTATGGAATTATCAACAATAATTTTACTGATACAAAAACACTAGACAATCAAATCAGTCTTCTTGCTGAAAAACTCCTAAATATCGGGCAACACAACAATGATCAAACAAAATTCTGCTGAGGAAAGCTCCATTCCTATCCAAAAACCTGCAATCAAATTGCAAAAAGTTTTAAAGCTTTTTCAAAAGCTTTTGACAAACTAAAAATTATTGACACAAAAAAACTCCTAAAAGATTCTGAAAAAAAACACAAAGATCAAAACCTCTGTATCAAAAATGAAAAGAATCCAAAAGCTTTTGATGCATTGTTTTGTAATATTTTTTCTTCCTTAGAGAAATCAGAAGGACTCAATCCTTTTATCAATCAAACCTATAATGAACTACTACGATATATGCTTTTTAGCAGTTATTATCGTTATAATCTCTCTCTTATCTCCAATCCCAATACAAACATCCTTGCTGAGATCGACCTTCTTAACTCTCAACCTCTCACTATCCTCTCAGCCACCAATCAAACCCTCAAACAGCTTTCTGACATTCAATCAACCTATCCTTATCACATTGGATTACTTGCATATCAAGAAGATTTACTCTGGCTAAGAAATAATTATTTATCCAAGCTTGTAACGCCATTTTATACATTCTTTTACAAAGTTCAAGATGTCCAAATTCCAAATTAAAACGAATAAAAAATCTGACTTCTTTCTTCTTTTTTTACCACTTCTTGCTGGGATTGTTTTCCTCAATAATTTTACCTCAGCAAATGGTTTTTGAGCATCTCTAAAATCCATTGAATCAAAGCTCAGTGAAATTCAAACTCGCGCAATTCAGCAACAAAAAAATCAATACAAAACATCATCTAAAATCACAACTAACCTCTTTCAAAAAAACCTCCAACAAAACGAAACAAAAATAGAACATTCCATAACAGCTACTCTCAAAATCGCTCAAAATACCATCAAAAGAGAACAAAATTGTGATCTTAGCCAAGAAGAAATCGCCTCTTATATCTATCTCAATGATAACGAATTTAAACAGTATCGAGACCTTCAAACACTCAAAAATTCAAACCTAAAAAAAGGAAAAAAATCTGACTCTATCAATCGAACTGCAATTAGAGCAAATGGATGTCTAAAAATTGCAAAGTGTCGTACCCCCAGAGAGCTAAACCTAACCCCTATTTCCATATGTAACAAAATTGTAATGGATGCATACACACCAGCAAAAAACGAAGCTCAACAATATCAATACCTCCAGCTCAGCAATTTTTGAAATAATAAATATCAAAACGGGGAAAAGCAAGACTCAGATTATGATATTCTAGCTGATATTAATCAAGTTGGAAAAATATTTTTCAATGGATCTCAATGATTTAAAGATGCTCCAACAACAATCTTTTATCAAAGTCCTGACTTTACAACTTCTTCATCTATAGGAAACTCTAGTTCACAAATATGATCTTCTCAAAATAATCTTAATACTTCCAATCAACAAAACAATTCAATCCCATCTCAACCTAATAAAGAAAATAATTCATGAAAAAATCCTAACCTATGAGATGAAAATCCTAACGTAATGACAGACAATCAAAAAGAACCATCAACGACAGAAGATGAAGAAATCAATACACAAATCAATTCATCTACACCTACTCTTGCAAAAAATCAAAGCAATGAAACACTATTTGCAAACCAATGTCTTCCTCCTGGAGTTTCTAAATTTACAAAAACGATAAAAAAAACTGACTTAGATGCAGTTATCTGATCAAATTCTGATCTACAAAAAAACTCTCCAAATCTACAAAATTATACAACAGCGCAAAACGCCCTCAACAAAATTAACACCCTTCTTCTCCCAACCTCTAATCAAAATAATAAAGGCTCAAATCCTGACAGTCTAACCCCAGATGAACAAAAAGAACTTCAGAAAGACTTAGAAAAATGCACTAATAAATGTGAATCAAAAAATGCAAAAGGAAAATATGAACTTGATTTTGATGAAAGACAAGTATGTAAACTCCAGTGCCTATGTGGAGAACGAAGCTCCCCAGCTCTTGAAGAAAAAGCAGACTTTCCAATTCTTCAGGCAAATGCACTCAGGATCAGATTTTGTACTATTCCTGCAAAAGCTATTAATGTTAATACTAATACAAAAACCATCTATAGTATTGCTGAGGTCATCTCAGAAATCCTAAATCCTATAAGCAACCTAAATCTCTGAGGAAGACTAAGCACAAGACAAAAAAAATCTGAATTCCTTGATAGTGAATTCTCCCCTCAAAACTTGAGTAAAACAGCAGCATTCACTACAAACCTAGGAACAAAAAGCCCTCCTCCCATTACCTCAGATGCAGATAAAAAAACTGAAAATCAAGCAATTTTTGATAGCATTAACTGACCTGCAGAGAAAAATAGCTACCTAATACTCAATCACCCTATTTCCAATATACAAAAACCTATAAAATGAGAAAACAAAAAAACAAAAGATAACTCAGACCAAAGCAATAATCCAGATAGCATTCTCATAAGAAATAACCAATCACATTTATTTATTCATCTTTCGGAGTTTCTATCTCTCCAACAAAATTTTCTCTCATCATTTCAAACAAGTTTAACTAATATCAACTCAACGCTTACCACACTAGAAAATAAGAAAAAATAAAAAAGCTAGGAATAAAACCTAGCTTTTACTATTATTCAGATTTTTGATCTATATTTCTAACTGGAGCCGTTAACTTTCCATCCTTGAAATACACATCAACCATTCTTGAATTTATTTTTTTCAAATACCCTATAGGATCAAGTAAGAAAGCATTGATTTGATCTACAGACTTCTCATTCAAGTCAAAAACCAACCTCTGAACAATGATAGGTTTCCTTACTTCTCCAAAATCTAAAGAAATCTGACTCAAACGATTTGTTGCAAGATCATACTGTCCAATGAAATCAATTTCCTTAATAGAGAAATATATCTTGATCACACCTCAAACAACGTTAACCTTCTTCGGTTTTTGTTTGAAGTATTTTACAAATGCATCATTAACAAGAATTTGCTCTTTCGCACCAAATCAAGAATCATTAGATTTTAACTCATAATTCCAAATTTTCTGAATAAATCAAAACGTAGTATCTCTATTTACAGCTTTTCGATCCAATTCAGACAAAATCTGCTGTTGCAATGTTTGATCTGAAATCTCAATACCTTTAAGGACATTATCTTTCAAAAGGAAACGATAATTCACTCCAGAGGCTGTATCAATAGATTTAATCATCAAAACCTCAGTTTTTCAACATTTTTTAACAGACTCCCCAAATTCTTTTTGAAGCATTGCGCACAAGTTAATCTCAAACTTTTGGTTAGCCTGAGCAATTTCTTGATTATCTTTTACCAATGAAAGCATCTTAAGAAAAGAATATTTATCCGTACTCAAAAGTGTATTTACATATTCTGTCAGATTTTTATCTTTTGGAATACTAATTTTAGTCACATACAAACTTGCACCATTAAAAGCCAGCTCTGCCTCAATTCTTAAATTTGTAACCTGATCTTCTCATCTAACCGTCAACACATCTCCACTCATAACAGAGGAGGTCAAAATAAACTGAACAGGAACATTTGCTCTAAATAATTGCTCAATATCAACCTTTTGCTCTATAAGTTCTTGAACATTTTGAGCAACTGAATCATCTTTCTTTGCAATTCCTTTAAAAAGACTATTCTTATCTCCATTCTCTATCTGCAAAAGCTTCGTTAATAGCTGATTTTTTTGTTCAATAGAGACCTTTGCATGATCATCTCTTAAATAAGGGAGTAATAAATTTTGATGATACCAATGAGAAAACTGTTTAGAAAAAGAATCTAAAAGCTGTGTATCTCTCTCCCCTTCCTTTAACAAAAGACTTGTCCAAAAATCCAAATATGAGGTCAAAATTGTTTCTACCTGTGCAGTTCATTTTATTTGTTTATACAACAACTGCTGAAGAGAAAAGAGCTTATATTGATTTAATCTCAAATCATTATAAAATTTACCATCAGATGTTCCTCACAAAAAACCATTATTGATTTCACCAAAATCCCTAACAAAAGAATACTCCTTAAAAGTTTCACGATCACAAGAGGCCATCATATCTGTTAAAGCAGAATTAACAGTTCATCAATAAGTTATATACTTAATAACGCCATTACAAAAAAGTTTTTTCTTTTCATGAGAATATCTTACCTTAGGATAGATCTGCGTCAAAACATCAAGTAGTGAATTATTCTCCTCTCCTATAGAAGTTGTATTTTCTGATACATTTGAAGTAGAAGGAACCTCCAAGACAAAAAAGTTTTCCAAAAACTTTGTCAACGCTGACTGACAAACAAAACTTCCTGCACTTTTAGTTTTCAAACAATCTAATCCAAAATAAGATACAACATTCTCTGTTAACAAGAATCTATCAAAAACCTTAGTTCTAAATGAAGTAAAGGATAATGGTTCCACCAATATTTCCTGAAAAAAAGATGAAAAATCTGAATTTTGATAGAGATCTCCTGAAAAAATCTGTCCAAAATTTGTAATTTTTTTTGTTTCTCCCCCAGCAATTCTCGGTAAAATAAATTTTCCTCCTACAGATAAAAGATTATCCTGACTTATAAATCAAGAATTCTCAGGTTTCACCATACCTCAAAATGCAATAAGATTAATTCCTGACTCTTGCCTCATAAAACTCTCATACTCATCTTTATTATTCAAATTTTGTTCTTTTATTCTCATGATATCTCCAAAATTAATAGATTCTTCAATAGAAAAGGCTTGAACAGAAAAAGAAAGCAACAATAAAAGAACAGAAATAATACCTCAAAAAACAAAAACTCAATACTGAAATAATAAACGATAAATCAGTAAATACCAACGAATAACCGCAAGCTGTTTTCTGTTAAGGAAGATTGATTCTTTCATAGAAAGACATGAAAAGATAAAGTCAATCTAATTATATTCATCTTCTATCAAAAAAACAAAAAAAATCTGACTTTTATGTCAGATTGATTTTATATTCAATAGTA